>Ga0123357_10012652_pt1 | contig 10893 bp, 4 predicted proteins | sample TergutEmb28metaG_FD_89873 | JGI IMG/M metagenome (GOLD analysis project Ga0123357, IMG submission 89873) | Embiratermes neotenicus P4 segment gut microbial communities from Petit-Saut dam, French Guiana - Emb289 P4 | ecosystem: Host-associated > Arthropoda: Insects > Digestive system > Gut ... | reverse complement strand
TAATATAAAGGAATTATTTTGTGAATGTTTTTAAAATGACTTTAGCAAGGAGCAACGTAGCTCCCTGAGGATGATTTTGAGATCGAAACATGTCGGAGCGATTTTAAGTGTTTTAATGTGAAAGTTTATGTAAGTGCATTTGTTGGTGATAATTAAAGCGATATGTTCCTATTTCCGCCTACGAACACTTTGTGACTACAGCCATCGCTTCCTGACCTCATCGTAAAAAGTAAATACTTCGGTTGAATCCTTTTCAGATAAAGAACTAACCGAAATAAACTTCGAACGAAACTGTAGCAAATTATCAGAAAACCTATTCTCGGCAGCTGACGTAGTGAATTCCGTGTACGAATGTGTAAGATCCCGTTCTCTTTATCTCTTTCTCTTTCGCTACACTGTTACGTCACAGAAAGCCATAGAACGCAGGAGGAAACGTAAAAATGATGACGTCATCCATTCAGTTCCGAAACCACGTCTCCCAGGACAACTAGTCCACACACGATAACGTACCGCGGGTGCCCAAAGTTGCCATGAATTCCCTGCTGTTGTAAGATTAGGGGTAGGTTCATTATGCATTCAATTAGTGTATTACGAGATAGGAATTACTGGCGACTGAGGAGGGTGCTGTCTTGCGGCATGTGAAATCTGGAATAAATTACCGACTTTTCGTATAAACATGTAACACCTTCCACTGAAAGGCTGAGAAATTATTATTATTATTATTATTATTATTATTATTCCATGGCACGACAGCCCTAGTGGGGGCCAGGGTCTCCTCATTACCGTGGCTTCACGATCACACTCAGACACATCACACAGGGTAAGACTCCTATGGGCGAGTGATCTGTCTAACGCAGAGACCTCTACCTGTCCACACACAACACTCACAAGATACAGAATTCCATGCCCTGTAGAGATTCGATCCCACAATCCCAGCAAGCAAGCGGCAGCAGACCCCCTCCTTAGGCCGCGCAGGCACTGGAATCAGCCCTACGGGACTATACGGAGTTAAAATTCTGTAATTTTGATTACTGTATTATTACCGCACAAGGTTATTCAATAATTCCTTTTCATAATTTTATCACAACAAAAAAGCGAAAAAATATACAAATACAATACTCGTTCCGAAACGTCCCTTTAAGAAGCAAGCACTTCAAACACATATTTGTTTAGCTGAAACATCTTTGGTGACGCAAATGGATATTCAGCTGAGGCCATTTTTTTATCTACGCGAATCCTGCGTGAAGTCGAGGCACTTTGCATTTTCAGCAATTTCAGCAAAGTGGTTAAGGTGCTGTGCTACAAATCGGAAGGTCGCTGGTTCGATCTAAGCTGGTGTCAGTGGATTTTTCATTGACATAAAATCCTTCCGATCGCACTAGGGCCCTGGGGTCGACTCAGCCTCTAACAGAAATGAGTACTAGGAGCATTTCCTGGGGGTAAAGGCGGCCGGTGCGTAAGGCTGACAACCTACCACCATCCTGTGCCGTTGTCACGAAATCTGGGAGCCTTAACTTCCTGCAACCCTCTGGACCCCTCCGGGCCTGTAACGGGACTGATTTACCTTTATTCGTCACAAAGAAAGTGTTTGTTCTGACAAAATCCCATTAAATGTATTTCTCGGCACAATCAACATACATTGTCGATCAAAACAGGAATTCCTCACATCTTATTCGCACGATTATCAGGCTGTATACAGCGCAACCTTCTGTTGGTAACACTGATAAACATGCTAGGAAACCGTCCCTCTTTTCTTAGACACAACAAGTGATTCATGCAGGATGGGCATCCTGCGTGCCTAAGTTGTACTGCATGCGAGTTTGTTGATCACATGATTCCTGAACGCTGGGTAGGCTACTGCGATCCGGTTTCTACGTCACCACTACCTTCCACCACAAATTAAATAGTATTTCTGCAATGGGTCAGCGTTAATAATACTGTGTTGCGTCAGATGCTAAGCGTAGTATCCGCGGAATCATGACAATTGAATACACATATGAATTTGTCTTTTACAAATTACAAATATTGAATATCAAATGTCATAAAAACTTCTGTATTCCATGCGGAGATAAAGACGCACGAACGAACAGACGCGATGAGACGACTTGCTGTTTTTCGCAACTGCTTCGCTACAACGGCTAAAAATATAGAACATTATACAGTTTAAGGTAACGAACAAGTTAATACGTAGTAAGCGACCAGACAGTAAATCTGAGGTTCACTCTTGTTTGTTTTGAACGGTGAAGGGGGACTCGGGCGAAAAGAGGTTACAGAAATGTAATGTTGATTTCTGAAAAGAGTGAAGTGTTTCCTCATGTCCCCTACGAGCTGTCATTCCATGGTGATACAGCATACGAGAAAATCTATTTTTGAATCGATTTTGTGTGACTAGCAATTCCTGTACACGACAATGCTGTAGCAGTTGGTTTTCTGCAACATCAATGCCCATAATCACGAAATTATTGGAAAACCAGTAACTGTAAATATTCATTTAAAGTTTTGGTACATTGTATTGTAAGAATTATAGTAACGACAGTATTCAGAATTAGCATAATTAATTTTAAAACTGACAGATGGGAATTTGCAGAGAAAGTCGTAGGAATTGTCTGTGTTCCAAGAACTTAAAAAAGTTTGTTAAAATTTGTTCAGGATTATAAACAGTCCTACTTGGAGTGGTATCCGGCAGCATTTACTTTTTAGATTATTCACCAACCTGCTGGCCCACGCAGTAAAAGAAGGAGCAGACTGCATTGTCATACGTGATTACATTTGCTGAGTAAGCAAGCGTGAGTGTGCCTTCAAACCAATCTGCAGGCTTTGTAGTAAGATTTCGAAATAACACGAATCGTTTTGTGCCGAAATAATGAAAAGGAAACAAAAAGAGAAAGCAAGAATACCTACTACATAGACAGTGCAAAATTAATATTCCAGACGCGCCATTAACATTTGTTTCGAAGATAACCAGGTGTCTGGGTGCCCACACAAAACGTTATGAGGATGAATTTAACTCCTCCTACTCATCTACTATCTTGTAGTTATTTTCTTGTTACACACGAGTAATGTCGCTTAGAAGCACTGACTCTTTTGATTTGGATTTACTTTGCGTCCACGGAATATGCGAAATAAACGCGTACCATCATCTTAAAAAAACCGAAAAATCTGTACCTAAAAGAAAGACCTACAAATTATAGGTTACCTATTGTGAATATTCAAAACCTTAATAAACTTAGATTATAAAAATATTACATCGGACAAACTACAGATTAATTAAGAATGAGATACAAGGAACATATCAGGAGTATTAAAATAAGAAAGAAAATTCAATATACGTTCTAGTCCAAGAAGAATGCATTCTTCTTCAACTGCTTTATTCTTGAAGGTGGGATTGATTGGTTGTCCCGAAACGTCGGAAAAACTACTATTGCACGCTGCGCAAAATCCCAAAAGAAGGCAGATCTCATTTACACCGCGGCAGAAGCGTAATACCGCGTACAGTGTTTATATAAATTTGAACGTAAAATTATTCCATTTGGGACTCAAAAACTGAATGAATCCGGTAAAAAGAGATTCGAGAAAAAATGTGTATATATTATTCCAGTGGAGTTTAGCAGCTCTGTGTGTGTTATGATGTTTTCCTTTCCCACGCCCTCTATAATTATGCTAATCCTTGACACGACACGACAGTGTACCTTATCTGTTTTTATGATAGTATTTCTTTGGGTTTTATCATTTTGGGACGCGTTCGCAAAATTGCAAAAAGCGACTATCAATTTCGTCATGTCTGTCCATCCGTGTCTGTTTATGTCTGTCTGTCGGTCCGCCTGCCCGCATGGAACAACTCAGTTCCTTCGGAAAGGATTTTCATGAAATCTGATATTTGAGTATATTCCGGAAATCTATCAAGAAAATTGGAGTTTCTTTAAAATATGAGAAGAATAACACGTACTTGACATAAAGACCAACACAAATTTATATCTCGCTCAGTTCTTCTTGGCATGAGAAATGTTTCAGACAAAAGTTCTAGAGAAAATAAAAATACACATTTTATGTCCCATAAATTTATTTTTTTTAATCTTGCCATTTATGAGATAATATGGAAAAATACTGTACAGGCGAACAGGACACAACGACAGTATAATACGGCGCACGCGCAATGCATGCTGTGTAACTAAGGCTACAAACACACACTCAGAATATTTGATACCTATTGCTTTCCCACTGCAACAATGGTTGCACGAACGCGCCTAAATGTTACGTTATACGTACCTGGTCTGTTTTGTTGTTATTATCGTCCAATTTTAGAAATAAACCTCAAAGTGATGTTAAGCTCATTTCTAAAATCGGCAAAGCGACGTTTTTACAACAGATGAAACGTTTTTCCCTCGACAAAAGGCCAAGCTCCAGGAAGTCCCTGCTTTGCTGGCTAAAGTCGCTAATGGGCTGCATGAATGGCGCTGTTTGCATAAGCAGAGTGTTTAAGGGGATCCACTGTGGCCGCAGGGTATTTATTCTTTAGTCGTTTGACGTCGGCGTCTCAAACTCCATTCGGTTCTTTTTATTTTTAACTTTGAATTCTGACACAATTTTAGGAACTCGGTTTTCTTACAGTACAGTTTTATCACCTATTTGCGAGAGCATGTCATATACACCACTTTTTAGTTAAATTACTGCCAAGAAGTACGAAAATCTCTGCCCGGCACTTGTCCCAGCCTTGAGTTAAACGTTGCGAGCTGAAGAGGTTTGTTTAGACACAGTGAGACTGGAGGTCACGTGACATTACTACAGGGTACTAGAGGGACATAAGTGGACACGCATGCCTCCTTACTTCAGCCACTAGACGTTCTAACTCTTCATTATTTGTCTTCATTTAAATACATGACGGACCGAAGTTATTTGCAGACAGTTTTGTGCCAGACAGCAGAACTAGGCTTGTTCGTTGTTCGAAGGTAAATTCTGAAAGTGCCGTTGTCAAGCTACGGCTTCAACAGCTAGACCTTCCGCTCAGCCAATCAGACATTACGGCCCGTGAGGGAAGTCACACACCACGTCGTCACTGACGGCAACCTTAGTGAGGCTGCAGCAAAAGCGGAGCTGCAATACTGCAAATATATTTTTGCGATGGACGCAGATACATCTCAGATCGGCACTGATATATGTAATATACACGCATACGCACAAACATAGGATCTGGAATATGACGCCATAAATCTGGTATAAATTCGCCGACGTTTCGGTGAAGTTACTCTCTCCATCTTTACAAACGCCGTCGACAGAAGCGCCAATTTCGAAACAGGAGAATGTTCAGAAGCGGAACTGCACAGAAATTTTTTTGAAAGCATCGGAAAGGCTAACAAAAGAAAGAGATGGAACACGGAGAATAAAAACAAAAGATGAATTAGATGAATTAATAAGACATAAGAATATAATAAATCATACAAAAGCACAACGATTAGGCTGGTTTGGCTATTTACATCGAATTCCGGAAGATTAGAATGGAAAAAAATGTATATAAGTGGAAACCGATGTCAATACGACCACAAGGGAGACCAAAGAATAAATGGGAAGATGACGTAAGAAATGACACGAAGAAATTGAAAATAAAGAATTGGGTTAGCTGCATCCAGGATCGTAATAAGTGGAAATCATATGTTGAGAAGGCCAAAACATTGAAAGATTGAAGTTGTAGCGCCTGAAGAAGATGAAGATCGGAAAGGCTAGAAAGGGGGCCTCAAGAATATTGAACATTTTTTTTTTCCGCAAGCGCACTTATGCTTTAGAAGTAGCATAAACATTGCTTTGTAGACGTACGAGGTCTGAAGAATTCTCACGACAAATAAACACACCTAATGGACAGAGAGTACACGTTCAATAACAACACACACATACGGACAAACAGAGCGGCAGACATGCGGACAGCGCCAGTTGTGTCGAAGAGTAATGTAATCCGTAAGTATAATGGTTTGCAGTCGGAAATTCTCGGACCACTTCTCGGAAGTGCTTAGTTCCGCATCCTGGTAAGGAGCAACACCTTACGGCCAGGTGAGAGGGATCACGCTGGCAGCCGGGATTTCATGGCGAGGGGGATTTCTTCTCTACTGTTTCTCAAGGACACGCAAACGCTGGAATGCGGTTGTGCGAGTCGCATTAGGCGACATTCTATACTGTAACGATTCAATCAATAATGCAGCTGTTAATTCGATGTTAAGATTCCTGATCATTCAACATTTCACTTCAATTTTAACATCTGTTGCACATATATAGAGTAAATTCTATCAACTCGGCACATGCAAAGCTTTAAAAATATTATCAAGCAGGCTGGTGTAGTGGTTACCTTACAGGTATCTTCTGAAGGCACCTCATTCAAGTCTAGACACTGGTAATCCTGAATGCTGTTTTTCGTAGCTATTTTCTCCGTCCTTCCACCCGCATGCCAGATTACCCGATGCAGGGCATGCCCGCATACTTCCATATTCATAACAACTCATCAATCACAAATAATTTTACCTCGCGAAGCTGTATTTACCTATTATGTGATACTGCCAGCGTCTTATAACGGATCATTTGGGTGAAGAATCGATGAAGTTGTGATTTCCCTTATGTCAGTAAACAAATGGTAACACCCCAATAAATATGCTGAAATGCAGATCAAAGCTTTTGGGGTAGCCGACCTATCGACTGGTACTAGTTAACAGACGTTTGGGATAAACTTGATAGCTCCAGTACTTTCTGCAGTCCAAGGTTCTGAAGACGGAACTAGCAAACTCTTACAAATATCGCAAGCTATTTACCGATCAAGAGGACGCGAATATTTATCAACATAACCAATAAGAACCTCAAATACTGAACGTATTCTAAGTCTGAAGTGCCGAATGTAATGCCGGAGAATTCAAGCAGTACGAATACATTCATGACGTAATCTGTCTTATGACAGGTCCATAGTGTCTTCCAAAGCGAGTTTTCCACTGAGAGCATGCTAGTGCTTCCTCTTCCAATTTCCAGTATCCTCTCTTTTCTGTAAGGTCATATCAACTAGCTGCTTAGTCTTCTTCTTCGCCTTCCCGTCACATACCCTTCCCTCTATCTTTCCTTCAGTAACGGGTTTAAGGCAGTTCCTATGCAACATGTGACCAATCCAGTTAGCCGTATTTCTACTGAATGTAGGATATTCCCGTCCTGCTTGACTCTAAGTAATGCTTCTTCATTTCTTACACGATGGGTCCAAATGATTTTCTCCATCCTTCTCCAGCACTTTCCAGGTATTTCTGATCTACTTTCCACAGTGTCCAAGTTTCAGCACCATACAGAGCTATACTCCAACTGTAGCATTTTACTAGCTTCTTCCTTAAATTTTAGTCCAATTTGCTGCTGAAAAGAGTATTTTCTGGTTGAAAGCTGCTGTTGCCATGGCAATCCTGGATTTAATTTTATGTGTACACCTTGCATCATTTGTTATCATGCTAACCAAACAGCTGAATCAGCGGTATCTATCTGACGTCAGCTAAACCGCAAAAATACTTTAGACTGTCACTTATCAAAAGTAAGAATCATATATTTCGGAATATTACGTTATGCGGTCTCATATAATTTTGCCGGCGTTTCGAAGGAATCTGCTGCCTTCATCTTCAGAGTAGAACAGGAAGCAGAAGTCCGTCAGTAACCTGGTAACACTCAAAAGGCCTAGACAGAGTCACGGCCACCTCAAATCACACTAAACTTAGGACATGCACAATCGATATCTCCGTCAGGCACCCAATATTATGAACGAAGTTATGCTTTCCTTGTTCTTTCAGGAAAATATCGGTAAAGCAGTTTTAAATGCCTACTTCAAAATTCGCAAATCTTCTTCATTCGTGATTAAATTCCCATCGCGTTGGACATTACACATAACACCATATTTACAGATAAAACAGCGTTGCTTAACTTACGAAGAAATACGTTGTCGGTCAGTCAATCAGAGCAGGAATCTCGCAATCAGTAAGCATATGGCTGTGGGTTCAAACATCACGTTCGGTAGTAACAGATCTGGCAGCGTTTTGACATGGACAACTCCCATAAAGCGTAGACCCACTTCACCGAAGATTACCAGTGTCAACAAAAGGAGGAAGATGCGATGGACGGGAATTTGCCAATACCGTAATATGCCTTCGGGGTCTTAGTAATTAACCAACTTAATGTACAAATTCTTGTTTTATAATAAGTTTATTATATGCCTCTATATGTTTCGAGCACTATGTGCTAGTCATCAGGAGGTCAAAATTATATTATCCACGGGACGGCCACCTACAGATGTGATGATACCAGATGCTGTATAATACAAAATTGGAAAGGGTATGTAGTCCAACACAACTATGTCAATTAGGATGTTTTAATGACTATACAAGACAACTACATGTTTCGGCCTTTACTGGCCATCTTCAGGTTGTCTACAAGAGAATTTAAGGTCCTAGTATATACATTGTGCGCGCACGTGATGCAGAGATGTCTACATAGGGCCTTATTGCGTACTGTAATTTCTATAAGCGGTGGTATGCTCTGGCTAGAGGCACGCTGTATAATACAATTTTGACCTCCTGATGATGAGCACACAGTGCTCGAAACATGTAGAGGCATATAATAAACGTATTATAAAACAAGAATTTGTGCATTAAGTTGGTTCATTACTAAGATTATACTGAGTTGCACGGTCAGCAAAACAGCACAAAAAAAAACCTTCGGGTCGTTAAATGGCAGGGAAAATATTGACTAGCTTAATAAGCAGTAGATTCTCAAGACGGACTCTGCTCCACGGATTCGGATAGCTAGACGTCATTCTAACGTTGTAATAAATACACGTGCCTTCTTATCCTGGATGGAAAGAGCAACGGGCAACAGATGCCTGTTAGCTGACAGCGTTCCTACTGTAAATTGACACACCAAGAAATGTTGCAGAAGGAAACTGTGGCACGACTGTGACATAAAATAAGTAATTCGTTAAGATATGGAGGTTTTATTTGAGTTACTTTTACTGTGAAAGTGAATTTAATGAGTAAAGCGATCGAAACCAGGCAGTTTAAATGGACAAGAATAAAACGAAAATGTTTAAAAAATCTTATGTTTATTGGACCGTGCATCATTGTAATAGCTGAAGAATAAAATACCAACTTGATGTCACTTGCTATTTTATTTCACTTCTTATGTGCTCAACATGTTTCGGACATTAATATATCCATCATAAGGAGTTTGCGAATATGCTGTTGAGTTACCAAATTGGTCTTATTGTTCTTGGTTCGATGTGTGTTGGAGTTTCGGCGTGGTTGGGTTGGAGTGGTATCCGTGTTGCAGGTTTCAGCCTGCAACACGGACACTACTCAAACCCAGCCACACCAAATCTTCGACACAAAACGAACAAAGAACAAATCGACCGATGTGGTAATTCAACAGAATAGTCGCAAACTCCTTATGATGGATATATTAATGTCCGAAACATGTTGAGTACATAAGAAGTGAAATAAAATAGCAAGTGACATCAAGTTGGTCTTTCATTCTTCAGATGTTTCGACAAATTTCGATGCAAATGAAACAGGTTTAAGTTGAGAACGGCTCTATGTAACGTTCATATACTTGCATATTACACAGGATAGGCGGACTGAACAGATAAATACGAGCAGAAGAACAAATGAGAACCATAAAAAGCTTATGGCAAGACATGTAATGGACCACGAGTGCTTGAGGGATGCCTGTCCTGTCGCAACTACAGCATCTGCAAGGGAGATAAAATGTCTAATATTTAACTTCAGACTCTGAAGTTGCTGAGAGGTTGTAATCACTGTGTTACGCATGCCACAGAATGACAGAAGATTCCACAGCGCTGAGCCGGCGGGCGAATCGACGAATCGACCGGCAGTAATGCGGGAGAGGTTCTGAAGGTCGCCGACAGAGGGTGTGGCGGTTGTGAATCATTAGGGATTGAAGATTACAATAGATATAACCTAATACTGGCCCTGGAGTCAGATCCGGCAAACCAGATGTGGAGGGAAACGCAGGCTGTGATCACGCCAATTCTGGGTTCAAAACCGGTTTCAGTAATTTTTTAATCTATACATCCACCAGCACGTCATCGGGGATAAAGATGAAAAATGATATTTCAGTGGAAAAGACGCATACTCTTTTAGAGAATCTTACATATCGAACATCGTACATGGACGTGTCCTTGACATGTTCTGGGCGCCAGCAGGGTGTCCTGCTACATTACACCTCACTATGTTTGTCTCTAGGCTGCGGATTACACAACGGTTAAGTTGTATCCGTCGGAAAAACACAAGAAATTCTAAACGATCTGACGAATTTTTTTTACACGGTTGTACGTGACAACGTTAAGTTTTATGTGCTCCAGAGTGACCTCTACCCGGCAATGTGCAACGTGTTTTGCACACAACACAAAGGACATGTGCAGCATTACAGATGCACCAGGAACGTGTAGGGGTGTCCAATATTTTTACCCGATCATCGAAGAGGGGTTTGAAGTAATATGAAATTCGAGGTTCTCTGAGCGGTGGGTACGAATAATCCTGCGTACTGGAATTTTACTCAATGTAGTCAATCACAAATTTACCAATTTTTGAAGAAATCTGCTGTCTACATTTAAGGACAGACGAAGGAAGTAGTTACTTGGAAACGTTCGGAGTTCATAGGAAAATATGCGACCTTTCATTCCTGAAACAGAGTGGGTTTAAAAGATATTTTAAAAAAGCACCGCAAATCTCTGCGTGTTATATTAAAAGCTGAATAATGTAATCACTTTTACCGTACTTAGAGACATGTTGCCAACTTTATTAACTTTAACACACCTTGTATATTGATTTGTATTGTTAAATTTAAATTTGCATAAACTTATATGCGTTTTGCAATAGTCAC
>Ga0123357_10012651_pt1 | contig 10893 bp, 5 predicted proteins | sample TergutEmb28metaG_FD_89873 | JGI IMG/M metagenome (GOLD analysis project Ga0123357, IMG submission 89873) | Embiratermes neotenicus P4 segment gut microbial communities from Petit-Saut dam, French Guiana - Emb289 P4 | ecosystem: Host-associated > Arthropoda: Insects > Digestive system > Gut ... | reverse complement strand
CTTTTTGTGTTTTTTGTTTTTTTTTTTTTTTTTTTTTTTTTTACATAATTTTCATTGGTGTGTAGAAATTTCATATTAGCTCTTTCACAGGCATTGATATAGTATTCCATTGCAATTCTACCCATTGCCTGCCATTGACATACTTTTCCAGTTTTGTGCATGTGCATACTGTACCAGCTCCTGATATCCGATGACTGAACTCATGATGACGAAAACATTACTATGCATTGACCAGGGTCTAACCTTGAACATTAAGTTTTTGTTTAGTCAGCTGCTGTGATGTAGATTGTTTGAATAACAAATGTTGTAAGAATTCTTAGTATCGTTTGTTTCAAGGGGTGTATTTATGTTTCACTGCACTTCAACTGCTCCTGCAGCTCGCTTACTCAACATAGTTCTTGTAATTCATTGCCATATGTGAATGAGATTATTGATTACCCTACTAAACTCATTAAGCATTAGTTGGATAAAGTTGTTGCAAGAAATATGATGCTGTGTTACAGTATTCACCTTGTGAGTAGGTAGTTCTTCAACATGACTTTCACATAAGAAAGGAGGGTTTATTGAGCCAAGTGAACTTGAAAATGAGAGATGATGCCATGATTGCTTGGAAGGGCAGGCTTATTTTCGAAGTATATGTGCCCAATAAACCAGACAAGCGTGGCATCAAAGCCTACCTGATTTCAGAGTCCAAGAGTGGCTCACATGTACTATGGATGTATATACTGGCAAATCATAACCAGTAAAAATTTTGGTTTAGAAGATCTGTGTGCAAAACTGCTCAATAAAGGGTACCACTTGTACAGTACTAGGACAGTTATAATAATAGCATTGAACTGAGTGAAATGCTGTTAAGAAAAACATACATCTGTGGTACATGGCATCTAGACAGAAGAGTTACTAAGGAAATGAAGAAAAAAATAAAATACCTGAGAGAGGACAGTCCAATTACGGTCGTAAGGCCAAGTTCTGTTACACATGTGGTGAGATGAGAGAGATGTAATGCTTATTTCATCACTACACAGAGCACAGATTGTGGAGACAGAAAAGAAAAACAGGAAGGACAGCACTATGAAGAAGCCAGAAATAATTCAAGACTATAAGAGATTTATGCAAGGTGCGGACAGGAAAGACTAAATTTTGCACTATTCCCCATGCTGCAGGAAAACCATAAAATGGACTAAGAAATTTGTGTTCTTTATGGTACACATGGCAGGCCTAACCATTTTCATGTTGTTAAAAAACCACAAACCAAAAGCAAAAAGGCGAAGGTTATGCTTTCAAGGACTTCATACTTGACTGTGTTGAAAAAATGATGGAGTCAGAAGAGGAAGAAGATGAGAGAGATAGCATGGGATGAATCACTAGCTTCAATATCAACAGCACTGACCAGCAAACAACCACTGGAAAACGATCCAGCTGAATGTCCACAGGGTAGACTCAAAAAACATAAAGTGGTTCGTGTTCAACGAAGTGAAAAAAATAAAAGTGTGATATTGAGACAGTGTAGAGTTTGTTCAGTACACAAACGAAGAAAAGAACCTGTTTTGTGTATTCGACTTGTGTTTGTTACTTTGTAAAACAGTATGTTTCAGAGAATATCACACAAAAAATTACTGATCAGTTAAGCAAAAATTTGATTCCGGACATGACCCATAATATTTCTTTTAAAAAGCTGTGATGAATTATTATTTGCTTTGATGTGAAAAAATCATTTTGTGCAACCTGCATTTTGGACTTATTTTCTATAAAAGGTATGAGAGTATGGGTGAAATTTAATTGCCCCACTGTCAGGGAAGGTATGTACAGATTTACATTGTTAGCAGTATTGTGATATGCATGTTGTGTGAATGGTCCAGCAAGAGTAGTATCCCAATTTTTGTAAAAATGCCATTTCCTCAAGGTTTGTATCTGGCCACCAGTAGTGTAGTAGTGGGGGAGTGATAAAATTGAAGTGAATCCCTTTTCTTCATGGCATGACACATTCTGGAATCACAGTTGGAGGAGACAGCCTCCATATTTGAAGGCAGTGAGTAGAGTAAATGTTTGTAGACAGCTGATTCAACTTCTTCTTTTATTAACCAACAAATGCACAATATTCGATGTTAACTCTTTTCCCTTCCTTATTACACTCCTCCTTGTTTTGAAGCATAAGCGTCATCATCAGAGAATCTCTTTGTGTACTAAATTTACCAAATCTGTGAAGGTTATGTCAACTGTTATGTACAGATGTCACTATAAGATTAAAGATTGAAACATCACACAGTGTTCTACAGCAAGCTGGTTACAATTCTTAAAGTTCATCTTCAATACAATTGGTGTGCAATATATGCCAGTTGTGTGTAGTGGCTTTATATGTAGTCATCACTGTCAGGATCTATGTCCTGTGATGACCCAAACTTGTAGGTGAATCATAATGATTCAGTGGGATGTGTACAAGTAAGGAGGCCGGTAACAATCTTGGCTTGTATCCTGTTAAAGGACAGTCGCCTAGACTTGTCTTAGCAGTAGGACTAGGGCCTGAGATTAGTTTTCAGGTGTGTTTCTGAATACAGTTAAGTCCCTGCCACATTGCCATATGCTGGTGGTCAATCCAGCTTTTTATCTTTTTTCTTGTATTCTGCCTAGAGACTGTCGAAAATTTCTCTCCCAAGTGAGCCCATTGGCAATTTCATTTCTGTTTACCCAAGAATGTCCAGGGACCCTAAAAAGTCCCACAGAATGCTAGGTGGTAATATTGTTCAGTGCCTTTTGCAACTGTTGTACCAATGAGGATGCTTGCTGTTAAGTATAATCCAGATTTTTTAAATATGTTGACAGAGTGGAAATTCAGATTCTGTATGCTTGGGCTTTACCTCTGTCATTTTTGTCTGATTCTCTAATGAATTTTGGATTTTCTTGTGTCATTGCATTTGTTTTTCTCTTATTTTCACTCATACTTTCTGCACTTTGTGGAATAAAAAAATTCAGTATATAGTAATGTAATATATATGAAATTCAAAGTAAAGAAAATGCATATTTTGCACAATGAAAAGTGCCATATATGTAGTAGGTAATAAGCCTTATGTGCTGTAGTGGCTGTTATGAAATTCATTAATAACGGCCACTGGAGCACATAATGCTTATTACCTACTATCCTTGAAACCCACTGGAGGACAACTGCATTCTTTCGCAGCTGAAAGATTTTTAAGGGGTTTACAAAGTATGTACTGCTGAAATTTTTTTTAAACACCACGAGTTTGCACTGAATTAATTTTGATTAATCCAGTTTCTAGTAATTGTTGGGCTGGAAAATTGCTTTGAATTAAAAGTTAAGCAGATTTTGAATTAATTTAAGTTATATTGACAATGCTATCCTTTAAGCTGGGCACTGACATTTTCTTTGAATTGGCTAGCATTTCAGATTAACTGACTTCAAATTAATGAGGTTTTACTGCATAGTGGTGTGAAATACATAAAGTTTTCATCAAAATTTAACACCTTGCACGCTCCTGGGCCAACAAAAAAAGTCTCATTGATTGAACCCCTCCACATTTGCTGTGAGGTATCCTGCTCCTAATTTGAACATACTTTTTTACATTTCCTTCCAGTAATGTAGATGTTCTGATCAGATGAATGATGGTAGTATTTGCCACGTTGTAACTTACAAGAGCATTGGGTTGGCTGGTATGTGTGAGAGGATGGTGGCAGGGAATATCCTACTGGGCAGAAATGAACAAACCTTAGAGTGCTGCCGTCCTTTCCTTCCTTGTAGCCTCAGTGCACTGGGCAACAATTTATTGTAAGTTTATGCCTCATACTGTTCCCCTTGGTTGTTTAAAATATGATTTCAGGGTAACAAGCATTTAATTATGTTTTATCATTTGTAAGTGAAGACTTATGAGGGAATGGTGAATAAATGTGATGTATAAAATGGAATAACGTGTTAGGTCCTCGCAGCCATAAACATTAAGACTGTGGTCTTATTCTGTGTGGCAGTTGTGGTCTGTTAGATTTTTACCAAAACTTCAGAAGATATTGATTCAGTCTGCCTAGTTACATGGGTTTACTTTTCAGAAGATCACAGTCTAAAAACAGAATATATGAAATTGTGTTTTAATGAAAACCAGAATAATGAAGTTTCATTACAGTGGAAATATATATTGGGCCCTGCCAGTTAAGTATATATCTTTATTTTAAAAATTCCGGTTTAACAAATGCCATTGTAACAGAAATTTTGTCTCAGTGCTATAAAAATCCTTCCCACAAAAAATAACATAATCAGTGTAATGAAATCTGTAAAAAATATTGAACTGTACAACATACACATTGTGAAATTTGCCACTTCATGTATGAGACGAGCTGTTAAAGGGAGAGGAGTAACAAAGAATCAATACGTCTGCACATTATAGAGAGCTACAAGCGTGTACATGATAGCCATGGCCACTGTGCTTCATGGGAGAATTCGTATGTAGAAAACCCTCAGTAAAAACCCATCCCTCACCTCAACCACAATCCAAGAGTGTCGGCCAAGCAATGCATTACACAGCACTACTGCAGAACATTGTCACTCAAGATGTGTTTACTACACTGGTCAATCACATCATTTTAGTCACCCAACCAAAACTGAAGACTAAAACCACATTTCATTATGATAAGTTGGGGAGCATTTTGATGTGACTGAAGCAGAAAAGGCATTTTTAGTTGAAATGAAATGAATACATGAAATGACATGTTTCAGTATTGTCTGTCAGCCAGCTTTTTAATTTAACTAAAGTAGCAGGAATCTCCTTTTGTGAGATTTGATGATTGCCACATGACTAAATTGTCAGTGTTAACACACACATTTACTCACGAGTTAATGGTACTGTGCAAGCTGACAGGTGGATTGTCTTATCTGGTTGCATTTCGGGTTTGCTGAATGATAAGATACTGTCAGACACAGTCCTGTTTAATGTACAGTGCATGACAGTATTACCATCATGTTCTCACACTGGCTGTTGCAGCAGATGTCAAACTATATGCCATGTCATGTCCATCCATTCTTGCTTCAGCATTAAGACTTGTTCATTCTTCATTCCAGACTGTGTACTGGAGAGCAGTGCAGTTCTCCAAGAAGTTTCTGAGAAATTATTACTGAAACAGGTTATGCAGAAAATAAGAACTTTTTTAACAGAGCACACATGGGAATTTTGTCTCTTCACCCCATATTTGTAACTGTCATTCTGAAATGTGTAATATTTTTTAGTGTAATGGAATCTCATTGTAATGAATATAATTTCATCACCCGCACGATTTTGTTACACTGAAATATCACGGTAACTGTATGGTGAGTTGTAGAGTATGTGTTCTTTGTCTTGCAGTGAGAGACGCACAAAAGTGATTGATGATGAGAGTGACTACTTCACAGTGAACTCTGTCTGGCTGTCTAAAGCAGAGCGCGAGAAACTGCAGCAACGTACAGAAGAGCTCCAGGCAAGGCGTCATGCATCTCGTCTGGACAGGAGAGTCACCCTAGATTTTGCAGGTGAGAGTGAAGTCCATATGCATGCCAGATATGTGAGGGAATAAGAGGATTCAAGATATAGCTCTGCACTTTCTTAATCTTGGCAGAGCTATGCCATAACCCAGGCGGTTAAAGACACAAACATGTCACTGGGGAGGTCAGAGTTTGATTCAGGGCCTGTCTGTGTGGGAATTATGGTGGACACCTGATAATGGGACTGGTTTTTTTCTAATTCAGTTTTCCCCATCATGCTCATATTTCTTTTATCTGTCCTTGACACTATAGAGTCTTAGCACTTGAAAGAGTTGTTAAATAAAACTTTTAAAAGTAATGTTTGCACCAGAAGGAGGTAAGTGGTCAGCTTTGCATTTTTATGTTTTACCCTCATTGACGAACCCAATTACCCATTGAATAGGAGATTTTGTGGATCCCAGAGCCATTCTGGACTCATCAGATGAGAAAAATCTGTTACTCTTGCAGGGTTGAGTCAGATTCTGAATAGTCCACGCCACAGTGTATTCACGATATCCAGTAGTCTATATCAGTTCCAGTTTTTCTGGTTCAGTATCAATCTTCATGTTTGCCCATAAGAAGTCAGAGTTTGGCATGTGCTCAGATGTGAAAATGTTTTGTCTGTGATTAATATGAGCTACTGCATCTGGCATGTATGTGTTGTCAGGTCATGTTTGTTTATTTGTGTTTTGCAGTCATGTAGAGTGAAACCTCATTAACTTACAATGCTTGCGAGCCACAGCATCCTCCTAGATCTTTCTATGAATAAATCAGTACTTCAAGGAATACTACTGATCCACATCATCATTACATGTCTACATGTCAACATAATTTAATTTGACTGGTTCATCAGTTCTCCCCAGAACTTAAATTTGTTTCTTTTGCTGTGTTCAATTAATCTTTATTTTTTTAAAGAGAAACTGTACTTTGCTTTTGTCCTACTATATCTGAGTGAGTATTTATCAAATAATACAAATGAATTCTTAAAGACTGAAAACTTTTTCATTTTAACAAAGCAAATTTGGAACTGTGTATTTGCTCACATTGACTTTGGATCAACTCATCCATTAGGATCTGGCTGTCAAAGTGCTTAGCCATGCCCCTTGTACTGGCTTGTTTTTACTGTTTTCCATAAATGTAAAAATATAGTATAAATTGAATCAGGGGTGCAATCAGAATTTTTTACTGGGGGGAGGGAGTGCTGACCCTGAGGGTATATATAATTTATGTTTGATTTTAAAAATGTTATAAAGATCATGTTATAAACACAACTGAAACAGAACATAGTTTGCAACTGCATTTATGTGTATATGTGTAAATATCACTATATGTTCTATGACTCATTCATTTGATTTAACTCACAAGGTCTAATCTTGTTTTTTTTAAAGTGCATCTAAAACTTTCTCAGCTTTTTATTTTATTTTTCAAAATTCTAATGTACTGGTCATCTATCAATTTCAGTGGCTGAAGGGAAATTCATGCAAAATGTTTGATATTGTGTCTACAAATCTGAGTCTTACTGAAATTTAGATTTGGAGGGCTTGCTGCAGCCTGGCATGCTCTACTTTGGATGCGCAGCTGAATTGATTTAATATATGTTATATCTTGCCTTGTACTCTAAAACCCTGATTATATGTTTTTGTTGGGACCACCTAAAATGCTGTAACCAGTAACATTGTTCTTTTGTGCATTTGGCTAGGACTACAAAATATGTGTAAAATTTGCCAAAAATGCAAAATGCACGTTATGAAATCGTGGTTTCACTATAATATGAAGTTGGTTTGTGGCTGCATTTTCTCCTGTCACAGTGATGTGCATTGTAGATGATTCACATTGCTGAATGCTGCAACTTTGAAGTTCTTTTACAGAGAGCATACAAATGTGGCATAGAGTTGTAAGTTCATCATGTTCATTATACTGGGTGACACATCCAAAAGTAGCCCCTGCCTTTGCCTTGATGCTAAGCTGTAGTGGTCCTTCTGTAAGAATATTTTAAAGCTGGCTTATGCCTGTACCATGGTCATAACCATTCCTTAGTTCATTAATGTGACCATGCATGCTAATGGTGCCACCTCGATAAAAATTATTTTCTCTGTTCTAAATGTGTTGCAGTTGTGAGACTATACATGGGGACTAGATAACTGAAGGAAATGATTTCAGCATTTGTGGAAAAGTACATGAATTCGTCTGTGCCAAGTAACTGTTCTGTCGTAAACTTAATGAAGAGGTACAGAGAAATGGGCTGTGTGACATGACACACAAACAGCATGTTAGGCAAAAACCCATTCAGACTGTGCAGCTTCTTATGACAACTTATGAGAGCACAACAGTCCTAGAAAATCTATGAGGCATTTGTCATGGCAGGAAGGTGTGGAAGGGATATATTGTCAGTGAGGATTGACTTGTGTTTGAAACCATACAGTATTTGAGTGCTTTGTGTATTACCCTTCGGAGACACACCAACATGCTTGTTGCTGTGATTAGTTTGAAATTATGGCTGAGGGATCGGTGGACAAATTGCAATGTTTGTAAGTTTGAATGCATTCAGAAAATTAGTTTAGGAGATAATATGTTTCTAAACATGGCCGCTTCATGTTGTGCATGTTGCAAGTGCCTATAGCATTGGAGATACAGTAGCACAAAAGTTGATAATATATATCTGCATAGGCCGCCAGGTTGTTGAGGAAGATGAGTCACACCTTCTTTATGATGAAGAGGACAGTGTTCTGAAGGAAATCAGTGAAAGCATCAGCAAGAATAGGACAATCATAATAAATGGCAGTAATGTTAACCCAGGAACTGTGCATGCACAACCCATTGTGAGTATATATAGTTGAATTACTTTGTAATTATGAATGTCATGAAACCTTCTGTGATTGTTGTATGCCACCTTAGTATTTTTCAGTTTACAGCCACCTGTAATCCTAGTTCCAGTTAAGTGGCATCTTCTGACATGACATCATCTTTATTCAGGCACATCCTATCACCATGTTCTTTGTCAGTTCCTTAAATACTTGGATACATTCCATGGCTACAACTACCACGTGTACCTGCTATATAGAATTATTGTGTTCTAAAACTGGGTGCAAGTTATATAGGAGTATTGTGCATTGTGCTTCGAAGTACATAGAACGTGGCAATAGATTCGGATTAATGCTGATATATAAAATGTAACTGTTGTGTCAGTTTCATGATTCCTACTGTGGACCAAACAGAGAATGTTGTGAAATTACTCCATACTATCTCCCTTGTTTCTCAACCTTTCGGGTACTTTGCACCCCTTGTGTGGTGTAATCAGATAGTTGTCAGACCAAGTTTATTTCCTGATAAGAGAAACAACACTTACCTTCTAAGCAGTGTCATCCCCTTCAAAGTGGTCTGTTTGGGACCTTATACTTCTTCTTCAGGTGCTGAACCTCCTTTAATAGGAAGTTTTGGCCTTCTCAACGACCGCTTTCCACTTTGCTCTATCCTGGGCACAGGTTATCCAATTTTTGATCTTCATTTGACCAAGGTCCTGTATGATGTTGTCCTCCCATCTATACTTGGGTCTTCCTCTTGGTCTCATGGTTAAGGGATTCCATTTAAGTACCTTCTTAGCTGCCCTGGTTTCAGGCATTCTTTGTATATGGCCAAACCAGCTTAGTCTCTGGGCTTTAATGTAGTTGACTGTGTTTTTATGCTTTATCAGTTTGTCCAGTTCTTCATAGGGACTTTATGCAGTGAACCCAATAACCACATTGCCACTCATTTCATGAAGTGCACTGTTTGAAACTCGGTCAGTGCAGCCATCAATTATGCATGAGTCATGGTGATATTAAATCTCCTTCCCTTCATTGTCATCTTGACCTCTGGGAATGAAAGCAATCATGAAGCAGCCATTTTAACTGGTGAGAAAAAGAAGTAATATAGCCCAGAATCTGGTGAGTAGGCTGAGTGTAGAGTGACAGTCATTTTGTTTATAATCAGAAGTTCATGCGTGACAAAGGAGAGTGCTAGGGCTCCAATTTGGCAGCAATTTTGACACTTGTTGAGGCTGTCTTTCAGAATGCCTTGAACTGATCCAAATTAAATTCCAAGCATGCTATCAGCTTCACAGATTCTTTTGTTTGTAAGGACAAGTTTCTTCACTCAACCCACATTTCCATCTGTTTTGTGTGTCAGTAGACATCTCTGCATTCAGCATCTTCACCAGAGGTCACACTGCTTTTTAACTTGGAATGTCACTCAAAAAGGTTCTGTTCTACCAAATTTCTGCTCTCCATAAGCTAATTAGCATTTAGAAAGATTCTGTAGCATTTTCCCTTAGTTAAAACTAATCTTCATGCAGACAAGCTGTTCTTGCAAGTCTTCCATTTTCTCTGTCCATCAAAATTGCAGATGAAATAACACAGTTATACTTAATAAGGCATTACATATGCCATTGTGGCTAAGCGTACTGTACTGTATCTGCACCTAGCAGTAGAAGTCATGTTACCAGCAGCAGTGTCATCTGACAGTCAGTCTGACAAGTATTTGGTTGCACCTTGCACAAAGTATCGGTGATTCTGGACAAAGTGTCAGTGATTCTATGCACCCCAATTCCACAATTATTTCAACTTGCAGACCCCTTAGGAATGATTTCTTACTTATAAATATTCCAACATTTAAGTTGGAATATTTATGAGAAAGAAGGTTACTTCAAAAGACCTTTATTGGTTAACCCTTTGATGCCGGAATTAAATCCCTCCAAGCAACGCTGCCTGCTGAGATTTTTACTGGGGATTTTAAATTTTATTTCTTACTCTTAGAAAAAAAAAAGCATATATCATAGACTTTTCCTTCAACTTTAATGAAATAAAATTTTGCACTCTGCTTATGAATTGGTTAATACAGGAAAGAATGTTCACCTATTTTTATAATAAATTTAGGCCTGTGAATCACATGCATTATATGAAATGTGATGTAAATAGTTCATTACTCACATAATTATGGTTGATGCAGAAGGTCTGTGGCACCTTGGATCACTGTTTATCATGACACAGTATTCACAAAGAGGGTGATACATTACAAATTTACTTTTGTATAATATTCCATGAAACAAGGCACCACGCACAGGCCCACATCACTTATGGCCCACTTATACACTGTGCCCTTTCTTTGACTGCGAGAAGAACACAGATGGCAGTGCAGTTGGGTTGATGATTTTGCTGGCCCGTGTTTATTTTGGCGACTTCTGCTGAGGCTTGCTGCTGCTGCTGCTGCTGCTGTTGTTGTTCTTCTTCTTCTCCTCCTCCTCCCCTTCTTCTTCTTCTTCTTCTTCTTCTTCTTCTGCTTCTTCTTCTTCTTCTCGTCCTTCTCCTCCTCCTCCTCCTTCTCCTCCTCCTCCTCCTCCTCCTCCTCCTCCTCCTTCTTCT
>Ga0123357_10012650_pt1 | contig 10894 bp, 4 predicted proteins | sample TergutEmb28metaG_FD_89873 | JGI IMG/M metagenome (GOLD analysis project Ga0123357, IMG submission 89873) | Embiratermes neotenicus P4 segment gut microbial communities from Petit-Saut dam, French Guiana - Emb289 P4 | ecosystem: Host-associated > Arthropoda: Insects > Digestive system > Gut ... | reverse complement strand
TGAATGCGCCTCGGAGCCACTTGGAAGGATTCGCGACATTCCGTTTCCAGAATTAAAGTCTTCGTAGTCTGACATAAACGTTGATTCATCTATCCTTATTCTTGCCAGATTAAACACGGCAGCAATCATGTGCATATACACTTAAACTGAAGTTCCTGATTTGTACATACCGTTAGGCTGTTTAGTATAAAATCTAACTTTCATTAGATCAGCCAACATGATAAGCCACTATAGTTTTTGGACTGCGTGGTCTCTGAAGGTGGAATTAGCAAGCTTCTCAAAAGTTTCTATAACTGTTTGCTAGTTGGCAAGGCATTGTATCTCGGAAGACCTGAATCCTTTTCTTACTGTGAGTACTTCCATTTCTGGAGATTTTTATACATTAGTATCAATATTTTGTTCGCTATTTTGTGATAAATTAGGAAAACAATCTCTTGGCTTTCAAGACAGTGTTGAAAAACCTTGAACTACAAGCACACTCAAAGTTGGCTGATCGCTGACATACATGTAGTTGGATGTTATCCCGTTTGATTCTCGACCGTGGCACAAGATATTGTGAATAATATATTTGTGATTTTATTGCTTCATTGCAGACGAATGAGCTGTTTCTGTAATCCGTCCCACCCAGTAAATAAAATTATACCCTTATTCTGTGTCGTTCTGATAATGTATTGGTTTCATACACTGCTGAGAAAGGGAAATAAAAAGGAAGCTACTGGCAGAAGAGGGTGAAAGAAAATGTTAAACAGGCAAGTCTGTTTGTCAACCTCGACTAAGTACGACTTCCTTAATAAACAATATCTATGTCTTATTGTTGCATGGAACAGGTTGGTTCAACAAGTTTAGAAACTAATTTCTTTTCGGTTAATCGACCCGTACGTTCTTTATCTAACAGTGCCGTTAAACCTGTGGCGTCGAGCTAAATGAGCAGAGTACCAAGAATGGCGAAAAGTTACGATTTGAGAAAAAAACAGCCGCTTCTGTTTTACGATGCTACCATTATTTGTCTGGAGAAGAACTGAGTAAATAACAAGAGAAACCGTATTTAGGTTAGCCAGTAAAGACGAGAACTGCGTCCCAAATGTAATAAGTCTGGACTGTTCTTACAACAGCTTGCTAGGCTATCGTTCTGATTTGTCTGGTTTAGCAATCGAATTCATCGTGATTGGGTATTGTTTCCTTTGAGTACCTGGGAAAATTCTTGGAAGGTAATAATTCTATTCAGTCGACAATAGACCACCACAAACCTCACCCTTTTATGTTCCCCAGTTGTTGAAGTTGTGTGGTAAATGTTTGCTTCTATAAACTTTAGAACAAAGAGAGGTAGTTTAGCAGTAAAGGTTGTGAGAAATTCAGAAGAATCCTGAATCCTGTGTTCTTCGTTCAGATATACTGTTCAGAGTGTTGCATAACTTACTCGGATTTTCCGTTTGCATGTGTACCAAGTAAGTTAACTTTAACAGTAACTCGGGTGTCTTTTGTTGTGAAGTTGAGTCTTCGCCAATATCTACTGATAATTCATGTGGTTTTCTCCAGTTTCCGCAGGCGAATGGCTGGTCAGAATTTTTGAATAAGCCATGGCCGTTTCGTACCCAACCATTTGTATTTCAGCACATAACACACCGTTATATCATAAATCGATAGATAGGCCAGACTGTTAAATGAACCACAAGGAAGTGAACCGTAACTGTATAACATGGCTCACTCGTTTCTATTCCGGCCGAAAGTCGAATACCTCGACGAGTCTTGAGTTTCCACGGAGGTGTGGTTGCCGCTTCTGTTCTGGTTAAGACGTCGCGTCACTCGATAATCTGTTCCCGACGTTTCGAAGGAACCTGGCGCCTTCGTCTTCAAGGGCTATTCTTCTCGGACGTCTGGACCTTTGATGATAAACTTACCGTGTTCCTTCAAATGTCGGGAACTGAACGCGGCGCCATATACGTGTAGTAGCAGAACGGACTCCTTACTCTGACGAGGTTTTCGTTGATTTCCTCAGTACATTCCGGAGAATATGAGGCAGTGCTTTAAAATCACCTGCACTCATCGCTTCGGATATTTCCCAGTTTATCACGTTTTACCACCATTAGAACTTGATGAATTGGTGAGAAATTACCACTGCTTGCTGCGTAATAACCAAGAAGAGCACTATACTCAGCTACTTCGCGGTGGAAACGCCTTGATACATTGCATTTCCTAACCTACCGATCAATCAACCAACGCAAACATGTTTCTGACTTGCAGAATGATGGCGATTATCACATGAAATTTTATTATCTTCTTTCATTGAGCCTTGAATCTAAGAAGTGAAGGCTTAAAAGTGTGTAATTCAGTGAACGATCCTTTTCTGCCATCAGTATCGTCGCAAGATTGTGTTAGGCTGAACGTACCCTAGATTAAAGTTCCAAGATTACTAACTCGGCATAAACCGCAGTTTCATCCGTAATAAACTGGAGGTCTGGAGTTTAGTCGCAAAGCGGTAACATCTGGGGCTGGAGTGTTGGAGGTTGTTACTTTTATTGACGAATTTAAAGCAAAGCCCAGAAGATTCTGATATTTTTCCTTAAGTAACATAAGAGTAAATATCTTAATTTCTTGCTGTAATAATTAGCAAAATATTATGAAAGCCCATGATGTATGCAAGAAGGTATTTTTTGTGCAAAGTGCATAACTTAAGGTATAATGGGAAAACGATATCTGCCAGCACTTCCGCATGTGTTCAACTCTGGGATTTTTTTGCAGTATTTCGGTGAAGTTTCGCAGTGGTGGGTCTGAATTGAAGCCTGTCATGTGAATCTAATTGTAGTCCTTATAAGATTAAATGTATTTTAAACGAAAAGTCATAATATTTAATGTTTGCATTGTAGAATTTCTTTGCCCACATGAATAGTTACATGTCGTTATAATCAAATTTTACAGTATTATAGCACCATTTTTCAGCATGGTGGCCATCATTAGATTATTCCTCATACATTCTGGCTACAAAATGCGAATTTAAACGTAGAAAAAATGCTGTTAGTCTATTCTATTTATGGACTGAATAAATGAGAAATAACCCGAGAAATATCAGTTTCTCGATGTTTGTCGTATATTGTAACATCAGAAGGTAATGAAGCGTAGAAGTAATGAATAACGTTGATAGGCTTTTTGTTATCAAAACGCCTTATGCTATAAGAGTTGGCACATAAATGGATGTATTTAGTATTCCTTATTTATTTGTTTAAATCTAACCATCAAGCGGTAATTCATGTTGAATCGAATGATTAGGGAAGCATGAATGTACTGGAAGGGAAGCGACCGTGGCCTAATTTGATATCCTGCCCTGACATTTACCCGGAAAGCCTGTAGAGAACCAAGAAAAACCGCGAAAATAAATGATCTAAGGTCCAGGATTTGAATCCGGAATCTCCCGAATGTGAAGGACTGACAGTCACTCGACCTTGAATTTCAGCCTCTCTGCGGTGAGAATTTTGATTTTTAAACAAGTTTCAGGCTTTCTTTCTCGGGCATTTTTACTGCTACTTGATACAAGACGTAAACGCATTTTTCTTTATCTGAAAGAAACGAATTGGGCTGAGGCAGTTTCTGTTGCTCTGCGGGACGTGAACTGAGATGGTGCAGTTTCATGCTGTTGTGGAATAAATGCAATTCACCAACAGTTTTTCTACACAAAGGACGGTGGATACTGGATTATTATATCAAATATTAAAGTGGAAGAAATGCAATTCATGTTACTGGAACGACGGTAGTATCAGAATGAAATACGGATCATGTATTTTTTCAGTATTAATAGAGCATTTTTCAGAGTTTCCGTAACGTTTGTGTTGTCTAAAAAATACGCATCTTTCAAAACCCTGAGTCAGTCTACTAAAGTATGGTTTTAGATCCTGATATATTCTGTGCCTGAAATTAACACTGATGTCAAATAAACAGGATTTATTAGGTCATAAAAGTGAAATAAAAAGTGTCTACTTTAAGTACAGCTGATTTTGTCCTCTGAATTATTATTGCTTTTCAGCTTAATCCCAGAGCATATGGAAGCATCTTTTCTCACTTTGGCACAATTAAAAATTTCTATCGTTCTTTAAATTGGGTATTTGACAGGCTATGAGACAGGGTGCAACGTTTTACTTCTCAAAGAGAATGAGGTTCATTGCACTTTGCGACACTGAAACAACACTTGGGAGTTTGGCAACTGCACAGTAATGAGGAAGTGTAAATGGCTGCTCGTGAATGGTTGCTAATTCAATTGCCCTATTTCTGCCTCTGCGGAATTATTAAACTCATGCCTGAATTGGACAAATGCATCAATGTGCTGTGCGATTATGCTAAAGGTAATGATAGATCCGTAGATCAGGTTCCCTATGTTTAAAGTTGTATTGACTTTTCGTTTAGTTTTTATGAACTGTGGAACGTAACGTTTATAACATCTGTCGAATATTACATGCTTGATAAAAACTTGAGAACGTTAGGCACATTTTAAAATAATAGGTGCTTTGTATAAACAGTAACTAAGGACGTATCCATTATGCATTTTTACAGTGGTGTAATTTTTAATTTTCCTAGAAAGCCCACATTAGAAATGAGATTGTTCATATCTTTGAAACGAAAGATATCCCGCGACTTTATTTGTGAAGAATAAGAGACATGCGTTGGTATATGTATACGCAGGCTGTTTCTCGGTCACTACCACCGCTGTTTGGACGCAGGCAAACAAATTGTCGCAGCTCACACTTCTGTTTTGAACATGGTTATAAAACTTCTTCCGTTAATTTTTACAGTTTTAACAAATGTTTTAATGCTACCTAAGGGACATTTCTTCCTCCCCACATATTTGTCTAGCTTACGAATTAGCATGTAAGTCTAATACACTGCACATATTTTTAACTTCGCTGTATTTGATACAGGAAATTTAATGATATTTTTTTTTCACTTTGTATGGAATGTACTTTCGAAAAAATAAAAAAAGACGTCAAATGCCATTATTTTCAATTTAGCCATTAGGAGGATGGATGATAGGTAACTAAAGAGTGTCTGTCAAATTACCCTGAAATTTGAATCTCTAGCTTTTTCATTCTGGACCCTTCCAGCCACTAGCAAATTGCCATTTAAATGCATATTGAATTTCAAATTTCAATTTAATTTAGAAGTGAATCAAAAAGATGTCGCTGCTTTTCAAGGGATGGTTTGTTTTTCTTATATCGTGTAGCATTTATTGTCACCCGGAAAATGGAAGCAACGCGTTTATACGAAACGTCAGAACAAACTGATGGTCTTAAAAGGTGTTGGAACTCAAATGCCGTTTTGTTTAGTACATGTGCCGTGAATACCTGAAAACATATCATTTGTGTTTAGACAGTATCATTAGATGAACCAAACTGCTACAAGAATGAGGGCAAAGCGTTGTTTATTCTGCACGCTGACAAATAGCTGCCCGTAAATCTACCTTATGTACGAAGAAGGTAGACCGGGGTATCGTGGTTAGTATAGCGAGTATGCTACGGGCTGGTTGGTGAGGGGATCGAATCCCGGTGGGAATGAGATTTCTCGCAACGCTCAGACCGGCCCTGGAGCCCACCTAACACCTTGTATAATGGGTACCGGCTCTCTTCCCCAGGGGTCGGGCGTGGCGTTGACCAACCACCCATATCCAGTGCCGAGGTTAAAGAAAGAGTAGAGATATACCTTTACTTCTACTCTGGGACTTCATGCCTGTTCTAAGGCGAATTTACCTGTTAGTTGTATGTAAGAATAAACCAGTGCCTTAAATCTAAATGTCCAGGAGAGGTTTAATAGAATTTAATGGTTTCCGAGTGGCGTCTCCAACTTTCAATATCGAATGATGTTGAAAATTCAGGAGATTGTCTTCATAACAATAGTCGAAAAAATATATATTGAATTTAGGTGTATGGGAATTATTTAAATCACTTCTTGTCATCGATTTTAATCTCAGTGGAAGTTACGACTGTAACACTATGAGCGTAAGGAACTGAAACGTTGAGATATTTACCCATAAGAGAAGCTAGCTTAAGGATAATAAAAGAAGAAGTAGCTTAAGGCTATTTGAGAACGGTGTCCTGGGGAGAATATTTGGACATGAAAAGGGGGGCGTTGTGTGAAATTGGAATATATTTCCCAAGGGATAACTTGAAATTTTGAATACGCTTAACTATATGCTATTAGGCGAAGAATTAAAAGGAATTATATTGACAAAGCATGTATCACGCAAAGAAGAGATGAGAATTGTAGGTGCTTATTTAATAAAAAATCGTAATGGAAAAAGTCACTTCGAAGACATATTCGTAGATGTGATCACGATTGTAAAGCACGTATTACATACACAACTTTTAGGGTCCTAGATTTGGGGTTCTCTTAGCGTTTTTCCTGAAGATTACATTTTTGTGGCATATCAATCATAACATCAGTAGTCTTTACTTGATGACAAGGAATAATATCCCAGAACACTTTAACCTTAAAATGTGCGGGTTCTTGACTGGATTCATCTTTCCCATTATACTGTCCAGATTTAGATAATAATGAAAAAACGTCTATTTAAATAAAAGACGGAATTTCTTGATTGGCTGAGAAACTGCCAGCTCTTCAATTAACTTGCTTCATGCTATGGTTAGTGGGATTTTTATTTCGACGGACATATTCCTAAGTAAATAACTTTAAACAGGCACTGGATATTAGTGGCGTCAGACTGAGTTTTCGATGCAAGTCTGATTATTCATCAAGATTAAGTTACGTGCCCAGTACAATATTTTTGAAGTGTGTACTGCGACACTCACAGGAAATCTATCAATTTTAACAATAACCACAGATCAAGTGAGACTGACAGGATACAAGTCAATTTTTAATTATGGTTTAATGTGCCACAGAAGTCTGAAAAATGTTACGTTTTCTCGATTCTGTTTTCTGTTTTTCTCGTCATCTCTCTCCTTCTATTGGACGGTCTTGGCAGTAATTACGTCATTAATCACTCGGTCGAACAGTCACTGTGCCGTTGAAAATAAATATGTCTGTGTTTGTTCAAGATGTGAAGTTGTTCCTTTGGCGAAATTTTTTACATTCTGTTTATGTACATCATATTGTAAATTCCATTTATATTAATTCTCTTATAACACCAACTGCATTTCAGATTGAGGTTTATATTTAGACGTGATTATTTTTAAACGTAATAAGTAATGTAATTGAGCAAACGCGGGCTCTAAAGTTACAAAAAATGCCATATTCTTTTTAGGTTCATATTTGTAAAACAGCGTAACAGTCTGCTTCTCAGCACGCTACATTCTGTCACCTGCTATAGACTTACTCATTCACTGCCCTGCTTATGTAAAGAAGCCCAGTCCTGTGTTTTCGTGATAATACACGAAATACACACGGACAGACGCGAGTTTTATTCTGCTTCTGACATTTACTTACCTATTCCAGTCGCCGTGCAGCTTAAGGTGCGCCGCTCTTCAGTCGCTCACACACTATGATCCTGAGTTCTACGTTTGTTACGGATTTCTGTATTTGTCCAAATATTTTTCTACTTTATTTTGTTATGTTGAGAGAGGCTTGAGATAATTACATGAAAGTGGAAACTGTTGCTTGTTTATGATTAGACACATTATAGGCGGTACAGGCCTACGTTCTGACGGCCAAAGGACAGAGAAGAGAGCCCAAGAGATGCCTGCCTTTCCTTACATTTGTATGAATTTCTTATTGGCCACAAAATTTATGTAATGTGTCAGGTTAAACTAAAATTGGCGTGACTTCATGCTAATACAGCAACAAGAAGAACGGCAGCAAAAACAAAGGCAAAAATATCAATCACTTTTTACGAAAGTTGCAGACTGTAAGAGGTGTTAGTATTGCCGTTTTCGACATCGTAACAGTTAAATTTCTCCGTTACGTGTTGAAATATATTTGTTAATTATTATAAAATTATACTTGACTGGAGAAGGAGTTAAACGGTTATGACACAGAAATGCAAATGAAAAGAATATTTGGGCCTGTATGATTTAAAAATACGAAATTCAAGTAACGAATAACCAGATCTGGGCAAGGGCAAACTGTAGACTGATGTAAAAGTAAATACTACTACAAGTGAAGGGAATGACGAAGGGAATGGCATAGTGACTAAAGTTCAATTGTACTAAGAGAGTGGAAGACAGTGATAGCCAAAATGGAAATTCTGCGTGTCATCTTCTTCCAAATGTCATCTTTGGTGATGTACATTCCTCATTTGTCTTAATTCATAAATGAGAGTCCTTGTTTCTCTAGTAGTCGCCAAGCTTACAAAACAATACCCTCCCATTTACGAAACTATCAGGTTAATTACCTTGTGCATAAGGTCTGAACTATATGAGTTTCATCTATCGATTAGCCTCTTTCTTGAACATGTGTTTCTACGAAACCTTGTGGCATGTGGTTTTTATGACGAGATTTTTGGTTTTGATGCAACGGAGAGGTTAACGCGAAACAAGCCTGGCTACAGTCAAATTCGCGAAACAGATGTTAGTTTGGACCCTCCGCACATAATTCCATTGCACTCCTTTAAATTTCTTAGCAGATTCAGTTGCGAACAGATAACTTAGTTTCAAGCATTCTGTGTGCATGAAGGACTTTCTGATTGTACGAAATGTTGTAAGTGGCAAGAATATCAGGAAGGATTAAATTTGTGTGTTTCTCTAAAACTGCCAGCGTAATCCGAGCGTGATTAGTTCTTACTATGTACAGCGGGTTTTCTAACTTTACAGTTCACGTAAACCGTGGGTCTCCAACCTTATTTTGGCAAAGAGCCACAGCGATTATTGCGTGGTGTTTCGGAGGTCGCACTTGTATAAACAGCGGTAAGTGGTATACCTGACTGCCTAAAATACTGTGTAATTTTTATAGTAAGCACGTAATTTACAAAGTGGCTGCGGGGGCATAACACAAGCTGGCAGGCCGCATGTTGGTAAAATATTCAACCACGTACCTGATTAAATATTTCTCGAAGTTTCGAAGACTCATATGATGTTCACGTGACCGTGCATCGTGATAAATTTCTTATCATAAAACCAACTAGATGCACTAATGTTTCAAACTTATTTTTGGATTGAAACTACACGTTTCGGACTGCTCACAAGCTGTCAGCAAAACCTGTATGACATATACCATTGCTGCGTGTGCAGTGAAAAATTCCTGATGATGGACAGAGGAACTGTCCGAAACGTGTAGAGTTTCAATCCAAAAATAAAGTTAAGAAATTAGTGCATCTAGTTGGTTTTATTACAAGAAATTTCGAAGACTCGTAATGCCTTCATCTTCAGGCAGTACAATCCTTCTCGGTGACTAGAAATATTTAACAGTGCTTGACCTTGAAGATAAAGACATTACGATCTTTTGAGACGTCACAACGAAAGCGTAACATCTCTGAAGACTTACAATATATTTTCTGTTCCACATGTACCGGTACTCAATCACAGGTCATTAGAACAGACTCCACCCAAGCTAGCTGTTTTGTTCGTCTTTGTGTTCTCATCCATCTAGTTTTGTTTGTTACATCTCTCGATCTCTTCTGCTACTGTTTTCTGTAATGCCCACTCTTGTAATTTATCACACTCGCTTTTAATTTCCTCCTATTTATCACTGTTTCAGTGGCGTTGCTTTATTTGAGATCTGCTCGACTTGTATTAGCTTAAGGCAGCACGGATGTCAATTTAAAATTGATATACCAAAAGGGTAGGAATTTTACAAAAAAATTATTTACAGCTATTCAAGCTCTTGCCATCAACCAATACAAGAATTTAATACAAGAAATATCAATGACTGATTTATTTTAATTACGATCACGTCTCATTTGAAAAATAAATTTTGCATTTGATACGCAACGATTAAGCAAAAAGAACATAGTTTGATTATTTAATCATTGTGTGTATAATACTGTTTATCCACACCTATTTTTATAATTGTGCCATTGAATTCATTCCTAGTAAATGTGCAGTATTCAGACGTGGGTTCACGGTTGCGGACTAAGTGAAGGTTATTGTATACAACAATGTTTATCGGTCGGTGATACGCTGCCCTTGTCCGTTGTACCTCTATAACAGGCTGTAACGGGCAAGCATAGCGTATCACCGGCTGAAAAACACAGACCTTGCAACCATAATTATTAATAACAAATACTTTACGTATACATTTTTGTTACCATTTACGAACAACACCAATTGAACGTGTCTTTGGAACATATTACTACAATATAATTACTTTCTCTTTCTCTTTTGTGGTCCGTAAGGGTGTATTCGGTTCTGATCTGTCGTCTCTTCTTTTTTCACTTTTACAGCATTTAGTCTTGGGGGACTGCGGTAGCACAGTGGTTAAGGTGCTGGAAGGTCGCTGGTTCGATCCCCGCTGGTGTCATTGGAATTTTTCATTGACACAAAATCCTTCCGATCGTACTATGGCCCTGATGTCGACTCAGTCTCTAACAGAAATGAGTACTAGAAGCATTTCCTGTGGGTAAAGGCGGCCGGTGCGTAAGGCTGACAACATTACCATCATCCTATGCCGTTGTCATGAAATCCGGGATCCTTAACTTCCTGAAACCCTCTGGGCCACTCCAGGCCTGTAACGGGACTGATTTACCTTTACTTTTTTTTACAACATTTAATCTTATGAGCATCCTAGTGACGAGGAAAGGTCGATATACTTATCCCTTAGGAACATCCTATAGCCTGTGTCTGACCAGATATTTTATATCCTCGTGCAAAAATTTTAATTGATAATGTGTTAAATATTGGTAATAATTTTATTTTGAATATCCAGCTTATTGCACAATGTTTTATTATTAAAATACACTAAAAGATATTATATTACTGTTAAAATCTCCAACATGTTTCGGTCAACATAGACCATCCTCAGGGAG
>Ga0123357_10012649_pt1 | contig 10894 bp, 9 predicted proteins | sample TergutEmb28metaG_FD_89873 | JGI IMG/M metagenome (GOLD analysis project Ga0123357, IMG submission 89873) | Embiratermes neotenicus P4 segment gut microbial communities from Petit-Saut dam, French Guiana - Emb289 P4 | ecosystem: Host-associated > Arthropoda: Insects > Digestive system > Gut ... | reverse complement strand
GAGCAACCTTCACAGTGCTCACACCCTACAACGTAGCACCACAGAACCGCAACCTGCCACATCCAACACTACCAGCAAATATACCCCATATGCAGTAACATGTCTTTTCTCCTGATGATGGGCATAAAGATGCCCGAAACATGTCGAGACTGTAGTCAATAATCAACATCTGGAATTTACAATAAAGCATATATATTGTTGCATCTTGTTGGTATTCTTTCTTCACGCTTACAATACTGTAAGATGTACAAAGAACACAGGCATGTGCACAATGTGTTGTTGTCATTCTGTGAACAGAACAACTTCACATCCAGTTTCAGCAGTATTCTGATGATATGTAATATACAGTTTAAGAATATTCTTTTTGACTGCATCCATAATCCCCACACTTTAGAAACATATTTTTTAAATTACATGTGTTACATGACTTGACAACAGGCCTACCAACTGACACAATGCAGTGCCTTTTTAGGTATTTTATGCAAAGTACAAAGTGAGACAGGAGGAGGGAAGAAGAACAACAACAACTTAGGTACAGGTAATACCCCAAGTTCCGCAGTTTCTGTATGAACTTCTCGAAATCACTGAAGGATTGCTGTATTGCATCCATGGTCTGTTTCTCCACCAATATATAGTTATGCCCCAGGAGATCCTCCAGGTGTTGCTGCATAGCCAAGTTCTTTTGTTCCAGCTGCCTGCACTTCACTGCCTCACTGCTGAGCTGTTGTGACACCCACTGTATCTGCTGTCTGCAATGAACAAAAATATGCATTGTAGGGTCAGTCTCACAGTGGCACTGCAAAGAACCATGTCTTCAAGTATGTGGCTCCATTTTGTTTGCAAGTCTTTTTTGACATTTTGAAGGATGACATTGCCTTCATCTGCAGGGTCAGGCAATTCACCCTTCTTGGAGTGTTTGACCTCCAAGACCTTACACACACCTTACCACATCCCAGAAGACATGGACCTCAGCAGTCAGACCTGCCTGTCCATCATCAGCCAATCACTCACACACGCGCACACACACAAAACATAAGGCACTGAGCCTCACAAACATCACTCTGCCCTAGTAACATGCAAGACAAAGAGACCTGTCAGGTGAGTGCAGGAACTGAGTAAAACCGGGATCTGTATTATGAACTGGTGGTGACCATGTATTAAGGTTCTGTTCCAGCAGGTGAGACAACTCACTTGGCTTTCTCAAGCTCCATGCAGCAAGATGGCAGTGTGTCGTGCTGCTCCCTGCACCATACTCCTGGATGCCCTTCAGCATGCCCCATGTGACCACACCTGTGTGCACAAGATACAGTGAGGGACCCACAAGATGTGCTTCGAACTTGGCAGTGTTTTGCACAGCTGTTAATGACCAGTAACCAATACATTGTGGTTTCACAAAACCAACTCAATGATCAAAATACCATGGAACAAAACACTCTCTTCAATATCTTATAACAATCTGTTTGTCAATCTATTAACGGACAGCAAATCAACACAAGACTATACAGTGCAATTAGAATTATTATTTAATACACAAATGTCTCAACCAACCATATAAGCTTAACGCACACCCTCACCTCACCACACACCCTCACCTCACCACACGCCCTCACCTCACCACACGCCCTCACCTCACCACACACCCTCACCTCACCACACACCCTCACCTCACCACATACCCTCTTTCCGCACATTAATATTATGAACATTAAACACCTTCTATACTATTTTTATAACTAAAATCTTCCAATTTATTCAGGCCATTTACTTGAAAAAATGGAACATACAAAACAACAATGCACATATTAACCCAGATTCCTGCAAAATATGTTTTCTCCATAATTTATGTTTTTATATTTTAATCCTTCCTCTATATACTATCACGATATATTTGGCCCCTCTTTAATTTCCTGTTTTCCATAATCATTATCCATTCAGCACCTAACCGCATTTTTTATTCTAAAAACAGCTTACAAATAAAGAACTCTCAACTTCTCTCCATTCATGACACACGCGCACGCGCATGCACACACACACCTCCTCCAGTACACTCCACACTGGCTTTGCCTTGATCGCAATGGTTCAAATTCTACAGACTGCCCAGAGAAATTTTCCCTGCAACTACATTCCATCAAAGACTGCAGTACAACCGATACCTATATACACCCTTCAATATAAGACTGTTATTTGCAAAATGATATGTCATTACGTACCAACAGTTTAAAGTGCAGTATTAGATACGGTACCAAACCAACAAACGCACATAAACATCTAACAGTACCTTACATTAATTTAATATAAAATACTCTTTACACTTATATGCAACTGTTGGTTTTGTTACCATGTCTATCAGCTTAGTGCATTGTCATGGATTATTCAAAATCTTCTTAGTATATTTGGATATTATGTATTACCTGAGGACAGCCCATTTTGGCCAACACGTGCCAGAAGCAAAAGTTTCTCATACATAAAATAAATGTTCTTAGTTGTGACTAAAAAGGTTCTTTCTATATTATTACACACATACTTAGCTGGAGTGTAGTTGTGTCTTGTGCATGCAAGTTATTACTATTATTTTCTGTTGTGCTCTATTTCATTAGAGCTATGCACACTTGACTTCAGGATAGGTATCAAGTGCACAGCTAACAAATGACAGCAGCACAACAGAGGGTAACACCATTCACAGTGAGGCTAGGAAAGTAATAAACCATATGGATCATAATCGCAAAACTATGAAATTCATCACCACTAATGAGAATGTTTGGTAATTCTAAAGCACAATTCATCAATTGAATTACATCTGTTAAAACGGACTGCAAATTACAAAACCCCTAATTTTTCAATTTTCTACAAATTTCTGTTAGTTGCTCTCTCACATGAAGAAACATTAGCCACATTTATTGTCATAAAATGCACACCGTGATTGAAAACAAACATCTTGCTCTTTGAGGCTTGAGTTTCGGAGCAGTGTCAATGATGATACCAGTCTGCTGGGATGTAACACTGACACTGCGCTGCTGTGTCAGTGTCACATCCCAGCATTTCAAAGGAATCTCAGACTCTGACCTCTAGAAAATGAAGGCACTATATTCCATCAGAAAGTCAAGAACCACTGGACCAGTGATGCAGCATCACATTTCGGCAGACCTGAATGAAACTCTTCCTGTTATTGTAGGAATACTGCTTATGTTATAACGGACAGAAGCTAACTGCTGTCATACAAATTAGGAATGCACTTTGCTTCACAGTACTACAGAAATACACACCTGTTAGCGGCTGCTGTTGCCCTGGGGTCCGAACTGAAGGAAGAAGTTTTCTTGACTAATGCCTGTGATTTTGGGCAAATATGCAGCTTTGGTCTGAGAGGTTTAAGTACAGCCTGGCACCAGTGATACTGCAACAGACACACAGCACTGTCCTGTTACCACATGACACACTGCTGCCTGTCAGCAGGTCTACCTACGTACATTGCAGTACGAATATGATAAAGCCTCAACATTTGTGAACCGTGAATGTTCAAGATTTCAACATTTGTCATCACCCATTTTAATACCCGGGCTTCAGCATTCGTGACCGGTACCGAACAATATGGATGTGGTGAGCCACCAACCCACTCTGCTGTTACTGCACAGATCACTCTCAGCAACATGTGGGGTTGACTGGTGTCATGCGTTACGGAATGAGACGCTTCTGCAATCATTTGATGTGTTTTTGTTGCCAAAACAAATTTGTATTTTATTAAAAATAAATTTCAATGCTTCTTAAGCTTTCTGAGGTTATTTTATAGTTTTGCTACTGGCTCACAAGTGCTTGGAACCAAACAGGCATTTAACATTGGCAACTAATTCTGATGTGCCTGATAGTTTTATCATTCCACATTAATCCACAAACATCAGCACCTGACTGTGCAGAAAAAAATGATTCCAGCTGCTGTTTATTATGTTTTTGACAAGAATGAATGCTATCACCTAACCAACACAATCTAGCCAGAAGACGCTGCAGTTATCTGGCATGAGAGAGGTGTGTGGAACATGTGAACCAGATTAACAAATATACCATTCTTTAATGTCACCTGGAAAGGCTTATGTCAGAACAATTAACGCACATAATAAGGCCCTTTGTAAGGAATCTCAAGCGGTCATGTTATGTTATTTGACAAGACAGTTACCAAGGTGTGACAGTGGTTACACAATGTTCACTGATTTGTTTCTACTGTAGCTGTCTATACCATGACTTAGCTGATCTTCAGAAACTTCCTTAGGTTTCTACTGTGGTTCTTTACAGTATCACCTGTTGTCATACAGTAACCTACTATTTGTAATTGTGTTGGAATTATTCTGGAGCAAGCTTTAATATAAATCAGTGTATAGTTTTGTCTCCTACAACAGGTAACCCTTTGTTGTGTCTCAGTTGTTAACCTTTTGGCGCTGGAATTATTTTTTTAATTTAACACACCCTCTATATAAAATGTGAATAATACAGGAACAAACTGCATTTTGAAGAGGAAAAAACGGAGAGTATATACCGTGTTTAAAATATTCAGTACCTGTATGTTATGAATAAATATATAAAATGCAACTATAGTCGTTGTTAGGCATCAAAGGGTTAATTTGGTAACACTAACACTACATAGCAGTGTGACAAAGTTCATGTATGTACGAATACAATGACGCATATTGCAACTGTTTCAGCGCTATAAAAAGGGTAAATTACTGTAGCCCAATAGACAATGCTGTAAAAAAACTCAACAGAAGCCACAGGGAGCATCTGAAAGGTGAACAAACCAGTTCCAAGCATGTCACATGTAGCATACAAAATTCAACAGAAATAAAGTAGTGACAGCATGAAATTAGTGTATGGTAGTGATTATAACATTTCATGGTAACTGTTACAGCATCTGAGGGAGACCAGAAAAGGAGCAGATACAAATTGGGACTCTCACATATGGAGTGGGAATTGACGATTCTTACCATGTGGGATATGATGCAGCGTTATTGGGTCAGTGACTTCCAGAATTTGAAAGGAATGTTGGCAATCACTTACCCAGCAATGCACTGTCACACACCAGAAGACAGAAACCTTAAAATGCACCACTGTGAAAATCTCAAACTCACATGGAGTAGCAATGTGACCAATCCACACACCGCTGTCAGGTGCAGTCATTCTGCCATTACCTTCAGTGGGACACCTTTGTTGTTGACACGCAACTGTCGCATTATCTGAGTCAGCAGTTCAGAGCTGATGTTCTGGTTGCCACGTAGATCCAAAATTTGTAGACTCGTGTTGAAATGGAGCATTTCCAGTGCTGCCTTGCCACCAGTGTTGCTCACCCCACAGTCCTGCAGATCCAATGCTACCAACAACCATATACCCACTATTACAACTACAAATAATGCATATTGTCAGGTTTGGGGTCTTCTGGGCATGACACCGTGCAGTGTATGTTTGTGTTACTTAATGACATTGTGAAATGTCAAGATGCATTGCGCCAGTGACAGATGAATGAACAAGTGTGGAGGACTGGTGGAAAGATACAGTCATGCGTCGCTTGACAACGGGGATACATTCTGAGGAATGCATCATTAGGCAATTTCGTCACTGTGTGAACATCACAGTGCGTAATTACACAAACCTAGACAGTATAGCCTACTACACATCTGGGCTATATGGTATAGCGTACTGCTCCTAGGCTACAAACCTGTACAGCATGTTACTGTACTGAACACCATAGGCAATTGTTATGCAGTGTTAAGTATTATAATTTTATATTATAATATTATAATCTTATGGAACCACCGTCGTATATGCAGTCCGTTGTTGACCGAAACGTGGTTATGTGGCTCATGACTGTACTATGAGGGGAAAACCAAATCACTGGGAGGAAAACCTGTCCCAGTGTCACTAAGTCCACCACAAACCCCACATGGGACTGAGCCCAGGTCTCTGCATTTACAGAGCAACCAACTAACTAACTAACATAGCCATGGCACTGCCCACTCAGTGCTGTGAATTAACAGTGACACATATGACTATGACATATGTCATGTCAGAATAGGACTTCATGCACTTCTCACCTATCAGAAAGACGTCATCCCTCAAGACATCCATGAGGTGCACAGCCCCCACGTCACCAATGTTTATGTTGTGGTTGAGAGTGACCCTACGAACACCAGGTAGACAGTCCAGATCTGGCTCTTGGTCACGCAATGTCTGCCTCCATCTCTCACTGTAGCGCTGGAACTTCTGGCACTGCAGTGAGTTTTTAATGTCAACATTACATGTTGTGCAGTTGGACCAGTACAGTCAGTACAGTAACCATGCCACAAGACAAATGATCTGGGATTTGGTTCCTGGCAGTGGCAAGAAATTTTGCCCTTTTCCAAACTGTCCAGACTGGTTCTGGTGATCACCCAGCTTGATATTCAATGCATACCAGCCACAGCCCAAAGCCTACCACACACCTCCACCCAGTACCAAGGTTAAGAATGAGTGGAGCTGCCTCCATTCACACTGATACGCTCTCATGGCTTGTACAGGGACAACAGTGCCTTTACCTTGCACTTTATTTTTCAATCTTAGTGACAAACACCTGCCCAAACTGAGATTCAAACCCATAGCCTGCTGTCAGATAATATGAAACAGATGCAGTGGGTGTAAACTATGTTGTTGGATGTACAATAAGCTTCTGACTATTCGGATATCTGCCTGCTCACATTGGTAGCAATGGGTCAATGCTAATAAGCTAGTGGAGAGGCTTTGTAAATATGTACAGGTATCTTATATAAGCAGAGTAGTAACACAACCTTTTACTTATTGTATTATTACCCAGTGTTATACTCCAATTGCATGAAGCTCTAATAACGCACCAAAAGAGGCACATGGATTGACACCCATCCCAACCCAAACTTCCCTTAAACCACTCAACTTCCCCCACCACTATCCTTCCCCATAGTCCTCTCCTGTCATCTAGCGATTCTGTTGCTAGTTGTAACTATGGTGTGGAGCACTGGTGGAATGACACTGACAGCAAACAACCAAAGTGAAACTGGCAGTATTACAGGTCAGACTGTATTTGTGTAAGAAGCACAACTGGACAGACCACATGCAACAACTCACCTTCAACATCTCTACCACTGCCAGTACTCCACCAGCAGTGATGCCACAGCTGGAAAGATCCACACTCTGTATGTTGGTAAGCAACTTAGCAGCATGGCAAATCAGCTGGCAGCCCTCGTCCCCAATAGGACTGCGATGCAGGGAGATGTGCTGAAGCGAAATGCAGCTCTGCATGCCCTGGGTGACAACATTTTGTTAGCAGGTCAACAGCACAATCCACAGTATCATTAACAGCAGCAGACTCTCAACACAGAACAGCCTTTCCCAGAGCAAAAGATGCAAGTCTGTCACCTACAGCAGTGCGTCTCACACTGTTTGGTACTGATGAACCCTTACAAAGTTCCACTTATTCTGTGAACCCCTCGTCAACATTATGTAAATTTGGGGACCCTGGACCCCTAATGCACAACACATGGCAACATTTACATTTCAAATAATTACAAATAAGCAATGTAATGTAAAAATTCATTACAAAAACTATGATGTTTTTAACATTCATGACAACAGAACCATGATATAAACCCAAAAGCAACAACTGTATGTTCCATGCAGCAAAACCTACACTGTGCCATACCACTGCAGATACACAAATTTTGTAAAATATTTAAAGAATTCCAAAACAATTTTTTTTTTATTTCAATGTACTATAGGAAGACAATAACCTCACAGATGCTCTGACTGGCCCTGGTGTGCCCCTAGGGGTAGATGGCTCACACTTTGAGAACTAATGGTTCAGAACACCAGGCGACAGGAATAAGCAAATAAATCAACTTTCTTCCATATTATGACTTGCAAGCTTATGTTTCAAAACAATGACAAATTATTTATTAAATTTAGCTTCCAGTTAAACAGTTGTGTTCATCATTTAAAGCAGGGGAACCTATTGCCCCAGAGCTGGTCTGTACATTTTGGAGATACTGTGCTGGTGGCAGAACTGGGCCTCACCTTGACGAGCTCATTCAGGTAATGTTGTGTAAGTGGCAGGCCTTCAAGTTCCAAGGAGGTGAGTACCTCAGTGTGGCACATACAGGAACGGATCGCCTTCATAAGCAGCAACAGAACGTAACGTGTCTGCAGCAATGGAACCCGACGAAGAGCACGGACTCTAGATTCAGTTGTCACGTCCTCCATTGCTGTGGTTCAGACATACGAAGATTGTAATGGGTTTACAGGTAAGTTATTAGATACGGACTGCACTACTTCAATATAAAATATACAAAGAATGTTCAATAAGTAAGTTTCCCAAGATCATACCAATTAAGTGAGAAGTCATTACAATGTTAAGTGTAGCTAATTACACTAGAGTATCATTATTTTCCAACATTATCCAAGACTCCACTGTTGATACATCTGTCCCATTTTGAAACAAGTTTAAAAAATTCCACTGCTGTAAAATCGGGCTGTTGACAGGCGATAACGTGTGCGACACTCCGCTGGTCACACAAAACAACGTGAAATGCAATTTGGTGTGACTCGACAATACATCAGTAATGAGAAACTGAAAATGGCTGTTATCTGAAGTATTAAACTCATGCCAAACTTTGTCAAACGCACCAATGTGCTTGTGGAGAATGCTGCAAAATAACAATACTGCAGTGACAAATGTGAGCTGCACTTAACACTGAAAAGACTTCTCATTCAACTTTTAACACCAATGGAACCGTACTTATCGAACGTGCTGTGTATCGACATCTTTGCACATTCAAGCTAACATTAACAACTGTCATGTGTACAACAATACAATACAACAATGCTATAACACTGTCACACATGCACACAGCTACAGTTGACAAGACAAAATTAAGTACAGTCGTCCCTATGCTGAATTACAAATATGGAGGAACAAGAGATACAGCACCACACTTTCTTCACACCCACAAGAGCCCTCAGTGTGCTGTGTGGGCCCCACATGTGGTCTGGACATCACACATCCCAGTGACAAAAGGGACATGGGAAAAGTTACCTAATGATGAATGCATTTCAGTATTTGTGCTCTTAGCCCAAACCAGTTACAGTATTAAAGTTGGACAGGACAAGCAACACTAAAAATATGCACAAAATTTCAGTCATCAAAAGAACTTCAGAGACAGAGTCACAAATGAGACTGAACTGGGTTGAACTGGCTCACCAGCAGTGGAAGTTTGTGTGGAACATCTGGGTTGCAAGGCAACAGTCAGCATGTAATTGTGTTATAGCCAGCTGCAGCAGACACATGTAACTAGCAGCACCTAACACGGCCACATGTCCTCCGCTTTATTTTACATGTTGCTGGTTTGTCCGTTTACCCACCTACACATTATGCGCATGTTGCCCTACCCAAGCTCCTTATTATGAATTTGTCTCCAAGTTCCTCTCATTTCCTCTCTCCCAACACCCGTTTCTCAGACACCCTCAATCTGTGTCCTTCACTTAGGGTACAACACAGCAATAATGATATGAGACAACCTGCTTTGTGTATAACATAAGAGTCAAATACAATGGGAGGTCAGTCCAGCACAACTTTACAAACAAAACAGAAATCCTCTGCATGCACTTTTCTAAAATTGGACTAATTGTGGCTTGCATTTAAGGTGGAACATTTGGTCTAACAATGTTCTCTGTTTTTATTGTAAAAAAGTTGCATTATACTGAAGTGCCATAATACTGGATCCTTAACAATGATAGAAGTTTTAGAGAACACGGGGAACAAAAATACAAGTTCACTGCATTTGTCAACATATACAGGGCATAAACACTATTACCAGTCTTTGCAGAACACGTGCTGTGCACACTAATACAATGCAAGCTGTTGTCCAGGTTCAGTGCATGAAGAACTGGCACCCACTCGTCATATGTGAGTCTGTCGCCACTGAGACGCAGCTTGTTTCTCTTCTGATGTGCCATAACAGCAGCCAATGGCATCATACTGTGCAGCTTACACAGATCATCATAGCACAAATAGAACTGCCTCCTAATCTTCCTCCTTTCTGTTACAGCTGGCTCCATCAATGTAATCTAAAGGTGAAAGAGGTACAAGAGTAATTACATGAGAAAATGCAGAAGAAAATGTAGTCATTTACACAGACAAGAAATCCTCAGCCCTTCATTGAATCAATAACATAGGCACTCACAACAACCCACCAATTACACCCCATAATTATGGATCCAGTCCACAATCCCTCAAGGTCCTTGTTTCAATTCTGTTTTAACATTATCTTCTCAACCAGAAGTAGGTCTGCCAAGTGGTATTTATATTCCAAGCTTTTGTACCACAATTCTGTAAACATTCCCCCCTCTCACATATCACAGCGATCAGCCAAACTCACCCTCCTTATGGATTGGCTGAACATTACCAATTATTAGCTCCTCATTAGCAATTTTCTCATCCTCCCGAAAGTTACTTTCTCTTAGGTCCCAATATTCTTCTTGCACCCTCACACACTCTCACAGTATGTCTCTTAATATGAAATCTTCGGTTTTCGCATCTTGTTGTCGTCTGTGACGAATTTCACCTGGAAATACTTGCGTTTCTACGACGGGCACGGCAATTTTCATCGTTGCATAAACACGTACAAACAATTACAACGTTCTGTCGGCTCTTTTCTTTTAGTGTTCGGTGAATTCGAGGTTATGGTACTCATGCTGATTTACTATTTGTATTTTGTGGGCGGTGCATGCTTGCTCCTGTTTGTTCTGATGCTACTTGCTTTAAATGAATGTATGACCGGTCTTTCTTATGGTAGTGTTTACTTTGTTGCTTTTTTTTTTTTTTTTTTTTTTACTTTCATTTTTTTTTCCCCTT
>Ga0123357_10012647_pt1 | contig 10895 bp, 4 predicted proteins | sample TergutEmb28metaG_FD_89873 | JGI IMG/M metagenome (GOLD analysis project Ga0123357, IMG submission 89873) | Embiratermes neotenicus P4 segment gut microbial communities from Petit-Saut dam, French Guiana - Emb289 P4 | ecosystem: Host-associated > Arthropoda: Insects > Digestive system > Gut ... | reverse complement strand
GTGAATAAAACAGGAACCAAATACGTTAGAATTATGAAACAAACTGCATTTTGAAGAGAAAAAAAAACGGAGAGTTTATACCATGTTTAAAATATTCAGTACCTGTATTTGTTGAATAAATATATAAAATGAAACGTTTAGAGTTTAGTGGTGCAGTACAACCACTAAAGTGGTCGATAGGCGTCAAAGGGTTAATATTATACTGTGTTGTGTAAGGTCTTCGTGATTCCTTTAAAAAACCTATTTTATTCCAAGCTTATAAATTTCTTATTATCTCAGACTACAGGTTTCAGTCTTTGTGGAATGCTATCAAGTTTTGCTACTGGAAATATTGATGTTGTTTTGATTCTGAAAGTAGAGTAAGTTACAAGTCTGCAGCTAAGATGTGCCAGTTATGTATCGTTTACACAGTCACACATTTTTTTTCACATGCTATATAACCAAAATCATTACAAAGTATAAAATTGATACATCTGAGGAGCAAACGTGAAAAAAATGTACTTTCAGATCAAAAATAATATTCAATATGCCAAAAACAGACTTGATGATGTTTTACAGAGATAACAACAAGTATTCTAAGACCTCGAAATAAAATTGTTTTGTCAAGGGACATATTTTCGGATTAAATAAAATAGACACAATTTTAAATTTTCCTCTACCTTTTATGGATCTCAAAGATTTTATCCCCATACTGAGTGAAGAAAATATGTGATGGGTGGTGTTAGGCATGTCGTGGAGGAAATATTTGCTTGTAGGAAGAACAGAGTAACAGAAGACTGGAAAATACTGCATGACAGCTTCGTAATTCCTACAGCTTACTTTTACTGTCATAGAATATTAGAATTATCATTAAATGAATGAAAAGGTGGTGGGCAGAATGTAAAGCTTCCACTGGAGACATCTGAAATGAGTAAGGAACTTTGGTCTGAAAACATCACACGAAGCAATATTGTGGAAGAACTTGAAGATGTTAACTTCTCAAGAATATCATGCTTTCGGGAGCAGAATGGGTTAAAATGGCTCAGGATACAGTCCACTGATTGGTTTTTGTAAACACAATAATAAAGTTCCTGGTACCATAAAACCCACGAAATTTCTTGAGTAGATAATGGACTATTTGCCTTTTTAGAAGCACAGGCCGCATTGATTTGGCCGGTTGATTTACTCAACCGTAAACACATTTACGATCATACAGTAGTACAAAGCACAAAATTGCATATAGTTTTATATTTCCTATCGGAATACAACCCAAGAGTGTTTAACGGTATAGCCATGTGTAGTAATACATAAATAGCCACAAATTCAAGAGTGGCGCTGACACTAAGCAAAGGATCACGTAATCAAAACATTGTATCGGGGTTTGACTTTTTTGAAGGTAACAGCTGAATTCGTTACCTTGGATTAGACCGTCCTGCTGAGCGGCAAGCCGCCATTACTTTCAAGTAGCAGTTGAGGCACGCAGTGCACATGGCAGTTAGCGACCAAACGTCGTCTACGTTACATGTGCCATTATTCATTACGGAAACAGAATTTAAGAAAACAAAAAATACCCTACTAAACGAACCCATCGAAGTACGAATCCATCTCAATTATCCAATTAAAGACAGATGTATTTTCCTTCCATCAACTTTAAACCGTTATTGCATCTATGTGGTAAAAACAGAAGGGAAATTTGTCCACCCGGCTCCTAGCAACGTGCATTTTGCACATATATATTAAGTGTTGTTTAATAACACACCAAACGCGCAAGACGCTACACTCTGTTTTACTTCGGTGTAATGTTGGTAGTAATTACTTTTAATGGATTACAACAAGCAATTTAAACTTAACAGCAGAAGCTAAGTACACTCTCCATTTTCTGTCGTTTCAGAAGCTTGTTATTTCTTTACAGGTAAAAAGCAAGGCGAAGTGGGAGGACCAAAACACCGCTGGCTTATATCTTCTTTATCCAATGTACTTCGAAAAAGAAGCAACTGTTAGGCGACACTAACACCTCCAAGCAGAAAAAAGTGGAAGTACTGTCCCTTACCAAAGAGAATGTAGTTGACTTGCGCACCATGGGTAGAGTCCTTTAACACTCCCAATAACGGCCAGGGAAAAACAGATAGATCCTGTCAAAAATATAAGTCTCTATCACTGCATGATCTTCTTTCCACTGGTCTCCAGTTCTTAGGTGTTTAGTTCATAACAAGCCTAAAGTCAAATTTACGCACAGTTCTAACCACACAGAATAAATAAAAAAAACTATTGTGTACACGCACAAAACACAACTACATTTAAGCCTAATATATTTTTAACTGAAACAGATTGGTTACTGTTCACAAACAATGGACAGTTGGCTTTCCCCAGCGAAACAATTGCCAAGGTCAGCCGCAAACTCCTCAGTCGGTATCGGTATTGTTATATTGAATGCGACCCGATTTCCCAGGCCTAGCCCATTTGTTCTTCTGGTAAGAGAGGTTTTGAGGTGAAGATGAGAACGGAGCATTGGTGGAATAAGCCTGACAGAAAAAAGTGAAACCGCTGTTTTTTATTCAATGGTCTCCGCTTTCCAAAACAGCACAGCTATTTTTGGAAAGCTCCCAGATTTTGCTCGTTTGTCCTGCTAATAGCAAGATGTAGAAGATGAGTACGAAGCAGCGGTGAAATACTGGCAGTGGAAAACCGAAATACTCGTACAAATGAGAGTCCAATTTACACTTTGTACACAACAAATCTCACACGGGATAACCAGGGATTGAATCCGGGCCTCTGAGGTAGAAACTAAACTATAAAGTTTCAGCCTGTACCGCACAGTAAACACTCTCCTCTTTTGTTAACGGGAATTATCTCCGTTATGAAACCCATAAAAAATGTAAATGTCCTCAATGAGGTGCAAGTGTCATTTTTGAATGCTCAAACCGACAGTGTGTGAAGTAACCACTAGGTTTAAATGGCTTAAACCTCCGTAGGTGAACAAGTATTATCATAATCTAAGCGACCCAGTTAACGATAAGAATAGTATGTTAGTTAGTTAAGGATAATTTGTGAGCCAAGCACTTTGCCGGTACAGCTTCTGACGATTATGAGGTGACAGGCCAGGTGCTTTGCTGAGTACAAGAAATGAGACCTTACTTCTCCTCTACAGGAACCTAATATGTGGTGCAACGTGTGGATAAATGCCTCAGTTCGCTTGTCCATTACGTGAAGTCTGTTGTGGAGAAACAAACAAAAGTTACGACTGTGACATGTCCTCGGATATTACTGACTGAAGACCCCGCGCAGTGGACGACGGAGTACACAGAATAACCACTCTGTGACGAGTTATCCAAGGAAAAGGTCAACAAAGTGGCATATAAAGTATCTATAAGATATTAACATAAATCTTTAACTGCGAGTTATCGTGTTTAGTGGGTGACGACGTCGAAATACAAATTGAAGCTCCAACAAAGACACATTTAATGCGGAAATTCTGTGGGAATACTTCTACTTCTTATCCTGTAATGTGGCGGTTTGGGTCTGCATGAATTTATTTCGAACCCCTCCCTGCATCAAACCGCCCTCTCCAAACATTCTCTCTTCCATCCTATCAACATAAGTCCTTTACACTTTTCTTTCGTTTTTACCAACAGCTTAAATTCGAATTGTGGTAATTTTGTACTAAAAACCTTGACATCGCCATTTTTAAAAATGCCCTGCAGAGTGATGGGGGGTGCAATGAGTAAAATAAAAAAAATGGTTGATCTGGATTTAAGACACGGATTGTGCACGGGCAATAACGACGCGGTAAGCCAGTGGTGCGGATACCAACGGATTTAGCCTTCCCCTTCAGCCATCAGAATGATCTTTGTAACGGAGACTAGTGGTAGGACACATCTTCTAATGATACCAGAGTGGGTTAGACCGAATAAACTTGATGACTGTCGAGCTAAAAGTTTTGATCCGCAGACAAGTAGAATAACTGTTCCAAAATTACGTGATACAAAACAAAACTGATGGCCAACAGCACCTCACATCACCCTTCCTGTGATTTCTCTGAATAATATTTCAAATTTCATTTCCTACATCACAGCAAACACACTGCATCTACAGTACAAAGACCAACACGTAAAATCTGCTAGGTGAAATAATCGTCCTCTATTCTGAGAATTAAACAGAAGAAAAATGCACTACGCGAGTAAAAGGAGGAGTGTGTTTAATGTTAAAGCATGTGGTATGTAGTAAACAATGTGCCTTAAAGGGTTAAACATTTGGGCACTTCAGACTAAAAATCACATTATTCTTCCGATAAATCTGTTTGACCCACCGCGATTCCAATTTGGTTCTAAAGGTTCAAGTTAACGTTGTTTACTTGTACAGTGTTCATGGTCAGGGGTATACTGACGGTTCGTTACTATTAGGGCAGATTTTTGCATCAAAAATAAAGTGTCTAGTTTAAGTTAGGAACAAACAAACAACGGTCAACACAGTTTTCCTTAACGTTGTCCACATGTCCAATCCTACAGCCAACTTCACCAGACTCTCAAACGCACTCTCTTCTCGCGGTCAATGTTCCGGATTCTATGACATCGAATTATTCCGCTTCCTTTCAAAAATAAAAATCATGACGCTCTATTAATAATTATTTTGACCGATTGGGTTAAAATTCATATACAAATCCCACCAACTCAATTTACATTTCACGCTTCCTGGAAAATCATAAAAATGGTGAAAAAATTATTTTGTGATAAAAATACTTCTAATATATGAAAACACATAAGTATATATTTTCACGTTTATGGATCAGATAAACCTAAAAATGAATACGACCCACCAGGAGGCACAATGCAGCTATTGCTCATTTCAACATAACTACGTCTGAAGAATTTGGGGAAATGTCCTAAAGTAGTCTAGACATTACGCTTCGTATGTTTGATACCTTAATATTTTCACTGCTGACTACTTCATAAATATTTGAAAATGCAAGGTCTCGAACTTCAGAAAGCTTGTCAAAGGAATAGTTTTACAGTTTCTAGCTGACTCATACATTTTATCAGTAACAAGACGCGTTTAAGTTGAAGCGCCGAGAAAACCCAGTCGAAAATATGTCTGAACATCTGCTGTACTTTGGGATATCCAACAGCACAGCGGCCAAGGGTTTACTCAAACAAATTTCTGTTGTGTTCTTAATGGCGTAACTGATCCTAAATACAACTAATTTCCTGATGCCTAATTTACATAGACACAAATGGTGGAGCGTCACTTGCCTGACGCACCTGTTTGAACTGCTCCTCGAAACTCCATGTCTGCTGCGAGGACGAGGACGACTCTGAAGAGTGTGATGACCCGGAGGAGATAGAATTCTGAAGGGATGCGACAGATGACGAGGGCGGCGGAAAGGTGGGTGTCGGTGCTGCAATGGGGGGTGGTGCGGAGGTGGCAGCGCTCATGGGAGGCAGAAACGCAGCTGATGGGTGTGGGAAAGGAAATGGCAGTGGTAAGGAGAATTGGGGTGGTGGTACCATTACGTTGGCAGAGGGAGTAGATGGCTGTTCACGAGGGCTGTGCCGGGGAGACGGGGGCTGAAGGTGTGATTGTGACTGGGCGTGTGCCTTCAGTTCCCGTTCAATCTCCTCACGTTCTTCTCGCTCCTGAAACAACAAACAGCCTGTTGCATCGCCGAAATCACATCAGAATACCGTAAAGATGCGGCCTGTGAATTGAGCTAGTTTTTGACGTTTCTTCCTTCACTGCACAAACTTGACAGGAAGGAAAAAAGGTTGAAATTTCATATATATATATATATATATATATGCACACGCTCACACACGCGCGCGCGCGCGCGCACGCACACACACACACAAGTCACGACCAGAAAGTAAGAACCGATCGCGAATAACGGCCGCACAGGTAACGCTGACTTTTTGTGTAGGTCAGGCGTCTGCTGTGTGTCAAGGGGCACACGTGCATTGCGTGGCAGGGTGTCATAATCCTCCCCTCCTCCACTCTCCAATTCGCTGTTGTTGTGAAAGATGGAGGCAAAAATCCGAAACTGCTCTAACCGTGAAGTGCAACTGGTGACATGATTTTAAAAATCTACAAATTTCCGAACCTGCAAAAATTCGCAGGCAGATTGTATAAATGTACAGTGAAGGTACAAGGAACAAAGGGAATGTGAGGAAATGGTGTCGGTTGTTCAAAGACGGTAGGAATAATATGCATGAGGAGGAATGAAGTAAGCATGCATTACTCGAACACTTGAAGCAGGTCATTTTCAAGAATCCTCCAGACAGTCCTGACCTTGCGCCAAGTGACTATAACTTGTTTCTCTGTCTCAAGAAACTTTTTCCGACCAGAGTGTGAGAAGTGACCAAGAGACAAAAGACTCCGTGCGGGACATTTTTCGACGAAGGCATACAGAAGCTGGACCCACGACATGACAAGTGCCTTAATTTACATGGCAAATATGTTGAGAAGTATTTTAATGTAGGTACCAACATCCTGTAATGAAGATATATGTAAACATTTTTAAACCCTTTTTTACACCCCACCCGTTCTTACTTTCTGCACGCGCTACGTGCTCAAATATATATACCTTGTGGAAATACGTCAGTCATTAATTACGAATACGACCATCATCAAGTGTTTGCTGTTGTGGGTGAGTAAGACTTATTAATTTAATTTCAGAACACATGATATCACATTACACAACATACGTTGCCGCACCAGTTAACACCAGGTTCTTTTGTAGTGCGCATGCCATTAAAGTAGAGGAATATCGCTTTTCGACTCACTCTAATAAAAAGGTATTTACTGCTTGCTCTCTTTTCCTTTTGTGTGTTACTGAAGAACTGGTAGCAAATTACTCTAATAAACGGCGCTTGGATATATGATAGTGTCATCGGTACTGTAACAAGTTCAACGTTTTGGTGCTGGCCTGCATATAACTTCTATTTCGTGCTATAAAAGATAACAAACTGAATTCGAGGGCGAGAATATTTAACAAAGTTGTTTTGACAGGCAACAAATTTTGCTTGTGTGGAGAATTTGTATTATCAGGACTTGTTATTCTAAACAATCTCCAGATAACATTTTTGAATTAAAATTAACCTTAAATACGACTGTATCGTGAAAAATAATCGATACAGATATCAAAAGGTCTTTAATTAATTAATTAATTAATTAACTTGAGTTACAGAATGCTATAACATTATCAAATCAAGTTTTTGAAAACAGGTAACAGATAAAACACGTAGGTTTAACAGCAAATGAAATTAGACTTTTCGGTATTAAATGATGTGTACTTGACAGTAAAAGATTATCTCCTATCGAAAATACAATCACAATGACATACTAAATTTACGAAATCGAGTTTATCGTACACGACACTATGCTGCATGTTATGGAGCCCTTTGCACACCGGACCAAAGCGCAAAGAAATCGCCTCGCCTACCACCACCAAAACATAAAACAGCACCAAAGTGAAAGGATTCTTATTATTTTGTGATATATTATGGTGGTCCAACGATGAAGGCGACTTGTGTGTGAAATGTTTAAATTACATATCATATTACACACTGCGTCGACAGCAAACGTGGATACTTTCTTTTGAGGCAGACTGTGACATTTCATAATGCAGCTTTTATGTAAAAATGTTTTTCCTTCTTTTAACTGATTTCTAAGAAAGTATTTTTCGTAATTTTTCTAAAGTAATAGTAAAAACAGTATCAATTTAATTTCAAAATTTCAAACCCGACATATTTTACCTGTCCATAACGTTATTTCCGAAAAATACACATTTTGTAGAAAACTGTTTATTATGACTCCACATTTGGTCAAGTAATTCATTCAATTGTTCCCTAAGTAAGTAGTTCTATAATCCGATCGTAAAAGTTTTATGGAGCAAAAAAAGCAATTTAATAACTTTGTTTCCAATTTCCTCACTTTTCCTTAGGTCACTGATTACGCACACAGACATCATCTACGTGAAACAATGTGAGATCGATATAAACGAAGCAAGACCAGCGATATTGCAAAACAACTGATATAATATAGACTGCAGGCAAACGCAAGAAACCCTTCATCTAAATAATTTTTGTATTGCAGCTACGCAATTAGTATAGTACGATACAAACTGTCTCCCATTCCGTCTTGTATTCAAGAGAACAACTGAATAATGCATGTAGCCGGCAAACAGTTACCAATATCACCAATGTTTTATGACGCTTGAGAAATAACCAATATCAATGTTGACTTGACACTCACGGCTCCGTGCATGAAAATTTGAAGTTTTGAAGTTCAGTTCCAACTATTCCTTTCCATTTTATTTTACAGTAACACGAGGATAATTATCTGTAGAATGCTGATTAACGAACTCAATAGAATGATATTAGATTAAAGGTAACTCTATACGTTTTTATTTATCTCAGTAATTAACCAACTTGATGCACAAATTTTTTGTTTTACAATAAGTTTATTGCATGCCTCTATATGTTTCGAGCACATGTGCTCGAAACATGTAGAGGCATGCAATAAACTTATTGTAAAACAAAAAATTTGTGCATCAAGTTGGTTAATTACTGAGATAAATATTCCGAGATACACGGTCAGCGAAACGTCAAAATTTGTAACTCTATACAGTTCAAACACACAAAAGAGAAGAGAGTGCATAAGAAACCTGTATTAGTAGTACACATATATTCTGAGAAGGAATACATATTCTAGTCTTGACCACTTCCGACGAGGTTTAAATATCCTGTCGTTGGATTTATGCAAGTTGAACGCACATATTAACCATATGACATAAATTCGCGGTCGCAGCCACAAAGAAATGTCTTTTTTTGTAAAACAACATTGTATAATTTAAAGGAACGCAATGGTTGTATCGAGCTTAAAAACCGCATGAATATTACTGTCAGTTTGTTACCTAACATTTGTCTGTCACACATTTCAAGATGTCTGTTTGCTTTAGAGTTACAAATGTCTGTCACCAGCACACGGATGTGCAAGAAATTACGTAACATCTTCTGGAATATGTAATGTCACGTCATAAACAAATTATGAAGTTGAAATAAATATTCTTGTTTTTTAATACACCAGTGTTAGTGGCAAAATAGTAAGCGTAAAATGTCAGTTTTAATCAGACAATACCACAAATATACATTACAAAAATTAAGCTGATTTTCTCCAGCTGTCATTCTACGAATGAATATACAGAAATTTACGTACGGTCAAAATCATTTATTCATTTACGCCTTGGCGAGGAACCAATTAGCTTCCCAGCGTCTGTCGGTTTACTTGCTTGTGACAACTCAAGTACCTGTGTGCGGTATTTCCTTTAAATACGGAAGTTTATTACTTTCTGTCGATATATTTCAATTTAGGACAAAGTTGGGCAAAAATACTAAGTATCTTACATGAAGACCTTCGCGAGATTCTGCAAGTATCTCGAACATAAAGCGCATAATATTATCGGACAGAAAAATAGTTCAAAACAAAGTTACAGAAAAACCAAATACATATTTTACGGTTCATATACTTTTTCTCAAATCCCAAGGTTTTTTGGGGATACTTAAATCAAAGGAAGTACCAGATTTGTAAGCTGTATATATATATATGTAAGCCATTTATGTTCAATTAACTTTAAGATGCATTCTTTCGAACAAAGTACGGTGGTTTTATAGTTTTAGACTGGTCTAAAACTATAAACTTTTCGAGCCGCTTGTGGTGTACCAACTTTTGCCCTCATTTTCCTGCAGGACAGTAGCGCCTCTGATGTCCGTATCATCCAAGAAGCTCTTGCTTTTCATTTAACCCTATTCATGGTGCTTTCAAGTTGGCACACGAGTACCTTCTTCCATCATATAATTCCGTGACAAGTAACAATCTCAGTTTTAAAAACTTATCATATATTAAGCTTCAATAGCCGAGAGAATTTATCAGATAATCAATAGATAAAAATTACCAGCAGCCGATATTTGTGAACCAGGCATCTCATAGATGGAAAAGACAATACAATGCGGACGGTAAAGAAACTTCATAAAATTGAAGTTCCCACCCTCAGATTGGGTCAGAAGGAAACCATAAAGCATTAATTTTATAATATATGGGTCCTGCCGAATTTATATTTGAAACTGAGGGATCAAATTACACTGAGATTGAGAAAACTGCACAAGCGGTAACTCCAAAATTTCTCATTCGTTATATTGTTAGATTATGGAAATAAAATGTGAGCTGGAACTTGTAACACGCACTGGATAAACTACAAATGCGTACCAAGATGGAAGAAAAATATTAAGGTACGTTTCATAGATACACGCTGAAGATAGTATCTAGATGGAAGGAGTGCATTAGAGTTCCCACTGGCAAGATTTTCGGCTATCCTAACAGAATATTAGTTACCGTAGTATAAACACAGAGGATATCCGAAATATAGATGAATGTTATGTTAATTTAATTGAGTAAATAACAGCTGTGAATATACCAAACTTATGACTGTCTACTTTTACAATTCCATTTCTCTCAACTAGGAAGGATAGAACAGCGACATGGGCTGTCCTAGTTCTTGAATAAGAAAGGTGGTAATTTGTGGTTCAGTGTATTATTGGTACGTTCAGCCTTTCAGACAGAACCGCAGACGTCCTTCAGAACTGGTAAATATGTTACCAATTTTCAGACAAAGACATTACGGTATAAAAAATTACATATTCCATAACTTCAATTTATCAACCAACGAATGCACATATAATTTCACAAAAAACACTTTTAAAACACTTTAAAACACTCCGACATGCTTCGATCTTGTCAGATCATCGTCAGGGAGCTTTGTTCCTTGCTAAAGTTATATTACATTATTCACAATTCAATTCGTATTTGCAAACGAGGTGTTGTGGCAGAATATCATGTTGTGTGGGAATGTGTTGTGGAGCAGTGACTAG
>Ga0123357_10012646_pt1 | contig 10895 bp, 5 predicted proteins | sample TergutEmb28metaG_FD_89873 | JGI IMG/M metagenome (GOLD analysis project Ga0123357, IMG submission 89873) | Embiratermes neotenicus P4 segment gut microbial communities from Petit-Saut dam, French Guiana - Emb289 P4 | ecosystem: Host-associated > Arthropoda: Insects > Digestive system > Gut ... | reverse complement strand
CCCCCCCCCCCCCCAGCTTATTGTGTTATAAGAGTGGGGATGACACGTTTCCCACTGAAATCATAATCTATTAATCTTTAACCTTTGTGTTTTCTGTTTGGAAAGAACAGCAGAAGTAAGCAACAAACCGCTTCCTGTCTCAAGCGAAACTGAGCAATTGTATACAATCTTACAACTTGCTCTGTTCAGAGAAGGAAGAGCCACCACAAACTCTTACATAACAAAATGCTAGGAGAAGCGCAGAATGCAAATATCCCATACACAGGCGGTTAGTCTCTTAGCAGCGACAGGAAACTCGCTGGACTTACTTGTTATCACTCCTTGCCTCAGTTATTATTCTCACGTTGAGGCAATTTCACGCACGCGCGCTCACATACAGTATAGCAAATTCATACGTCAAAGAATACGAAGTGAATCAAAGAAGCGGATTTCATCTTTCATGGTTAATGTGTGTCAGTTAATGATTAATAAATGCAGCACCACACAACGGGAAAACATGTACATTAGCAGAAGAACTTAAATTATGGCGTAAGCTGCATTAGACGTTGTCTGTAAATTCAACAGCATTTAGTTTACTTCTGTATTCTCCTTATAGGGCTGTGAACTAATAAACACATAAAGAGGCTACGTTACCTTGACTTTATTAGCTGTCTGTATCGGCACGACATGGCAGGTCGTCACGTTTGTGATTCATTGTTAAATAACGCGCTTTGGACAGAAACCACAGTGTCTTTAAGACGTCATTACTCAGTTCCGCACGTCTTTCAAAGCAAAACCCGTAACAGAAATTGTTCTCTGGTATAACGTAACCGTTCGCCACAAAAATGACTCTACGGCCGCAATGGGGAGGGAAGGAAAGCCCCTTTCACATCTTCAACATAACATCATCTTTTTAGACATTTAGGACTATTATTGTTCCAAACTATATACACGTACATATATTCGTAAGTAGTATATATATATATATATATATATACACACACACACAAACACACACACACACAAACACACACACACCGTATATACCCCAATAACCCGTTTCTCTTTGAACACCACATTTCTTGTACAAAAGAAAGAATAAAACAAGTTAGGCTTTGTAAAGCATCCAACGAACAATACTACCTCACAATACGAAGTAAAGAGTCGAATATGGATTAATAATAAGAAGGCTGACTAATATGAATCCTATAATACGGGGATAAAATTTTTCTCTCATTTTACCGACACCATAAATAGCCTACATACACCTAGTTAATAAGAGATTTTAGTTTCCCACAGCCGTGTTGGTAAATTTTCAACTATTCTAGGACAGAAAAGGTGTACATTCGTAGACATTTACCGACGTTTCGGAGCAGTTACCTGCCATCATCTTTAGTGTCAAAGAAGTCGATATTTAGAGGCTTCCTAAATCTGCAGATGAATAAGGCAGGCTCTTCCAAAAGTCAGCAATTAAGTACCAATATACAACATGTCATGTCCTAGAAGCTCTGAATTTTCAATTAACGAAATCGTCGATTTCACTCTGATTTTTAACAAGGTTTTATGTGTGATAATTGTGACGTTTCTAAAGGAGGGTCTGTATATTGCCGCAATGATACTTACAGCTTCTCTTGATTTAACCACTTCTATCGGTGACCTGTCACGCTATAAATATCAATCAAGCATTATTAATTACTTCACCTGCTTCCTCATTCGGTAATAACATTTCAAAGTAACGCATTTAGAGCCTACTTAAATTCTGTTGTTCAATCTAACACATGCCAATTACAAGCCCCTTTGCAAGGTTGCAAATTGTTACTTAGTTTCGTCCCGTCTGTATGCCTTTACTTCTGAATTTGCATTGAAAATTTCGACTTCCGTTGGATGTATTGTCGTGATATATTGGAGATTATTAATAAAATTTACTAGTAAAAAGGAACTTTGCTAAATCGAAGCAAAAAAAAAAGGTAACTGAAAACGAAGCTCTAAACAAATATGTAATATTTTGCTGACTTCTTCCTAATTGAGAAAGATTTCAGATGCCATGTGCACAGAAATAAAATACATCGTTTTGAATACATTTTTCGAAAATCGCGTATATGAGAAATATGAAAGAAATACAAGAGATCAAAAGAGGCCTAAAAACGTAATTATTTATATAGAGAATTACTGTAGTGTGACGTAAGAATCCAATAACGCATTATTCGTATTGCTACGTTACGTTCCTGCTTTGGTATTGATTTTTCTTCTAGATTTACACGAAGCATAGGCAAGAAACATAAAATCGTGCAATAATAATAATAATAATAATAATAATAATACTTAGCATGTATTAATTTATTTATTGTCTGTATTAATATAAAATATTTGGTAGGTACGTGTAGATTTACATACACCTACTATATCCAGAAATCATGTAAGAAATAGTGTTTGTAAATAATAAATTATATAATAGACAGAGTGAAATTTGAGATTATATATTTTAATGTCGACAAATTTAACACAGCACAATCAACCTAGACATATACGTAAGTTGTTCTAATAAATGTAATAACACGGTTTATTAATATTAATAACATTATATATGTACAACTCTGAGCAACAACAAAAAGCGTAACCACTTGAGAAAAGCTCAGGAAGCAAAGATTAGAATGGCGTCTCTTTGTTATATTACTCTCACTTGTATATTTCCTGTTCTGTTCATATGTCTCTTGGAAACCGTAACTTGCTACAGTCACAAATTTTACAGGTCTTTTGAATAAGCATCAAAGTATTAAGAATGTTTTCACACAAAACCCCATTTTGCACCACACACAAACGTCATTCCTCTTATATCACCTACAAAGAAATCACCAGTCATACTACCGGTTACTTCAACTCACATCTTTGCAGAGTCTTTACTCCTGGTATTCTGCAGGTTCGAATAAAAACAGTAAAACTTTGACCATGGACACAAAATTTTGAGGCTAGAGGCTAAGAAATATTTTCAAAATGTTACAAAGCTCCCGCTAGGATCGTGTATTATTTAGCAACACTGTAATGAGAAATTCTGCAGTGGAGATCTTCAGATACCATTATAAACTTGAAAATTATTGCACACCGGGGACTTTTTAACATCATCTCTCTCCTCATTGTTTTCCATCTACCGTGTTGCTTAATTGCCAGTTGTGCAGAGCGGTACAATAGAAGGCGTTTATGTGTAAGATAATGGTAAAGCTCTCTCTGTGCACGCCATAAAGGAGTATGGGGAATTTCAGGTATGGCTTCAAACATTCTTAAACCCCTCATTATATATAGGCCAGTATTTGGCTTCATGATCCAGCGCTTTTATAATTTGGGGGGAAAAAACCCCAGTGCCCATAGCATGGGTGGACCCGGAGCCAGTCAAGATAACCTGGAGACAGAAAAATCTCTTGTTCGTGGCAGGAATCGAAAACGAATTATTCGGAAATCCTACCTGTAGCCTAGTCCGAATAACGACTACGATAAGTAATCCAAGAACCATCTGTGTTGTGTAGTTGCTTGCACGCTCGCTCACTGCACACCGCCACACCAAGCACTGCCGAGAGGCTTGGTTTTCTGACTTGTATTCATGAGGGCATCAGGTTCGAATCCAGCTATCAAGGATTGGCGTATCTTGGGTTATAGCTACTATACAACCTCAGTACAACACAGTCTTCGTATAACAATGTTCAAAATATCATGTTTTGGAACAATAAATGTGGCTGAAGTCCCATTCTGGAGATGGCAGTTTCGAATGTCAGTCGGATACACCGACCGGCAAAACCAAGGACTTCTGTGGCTGTCCTCGGTGGCTCCACACTAAGTCGAAACCGTACATACAATAAGTCCGTGAGAACTTATTTTACAATGCTCTGTCATCCAATTATTAGGATCTATAGAGGAGTCGTGAAAGACAAAATGGCGTAGGTCATTTCGCACTGTTGTTTGTACCGTTCACGCCCATCAGGTTATTGTCTACAAGCTGGTCCAGCACTATGTGCATACTTATACAGCCAAGCTATATTCCGACATGTTTCGCTGGCGGATGTCCACCATCAACAAGGAAGACAATACCACAGACCAAAACACATCGCTGTTTGGAGGTTTTCTTCTTGTTATGCACACACAGGTATATTTCGCGTACCCTGTCAACACAGAGCTTTTTTGTATCACACGTCCCACCTGTGTGTGGTCTGTGGTGAATCTTCCCTGATGGCAGAGGTGGCCGTCAGCGACCCATGTCGGAAAATTTCTTGCCTGTATCAATGTCTGAATATAATTGGATCATTTGGTGGAAGACAATTTTGTGTAGATCAAGTATTCTTCATTTGGAAAACTTCCACGTCTTTGCTTAGCAATGCCAGAGAATTATCACAGACCTGCCAGTATATTCGCTACGATCTGGGGAATGATTTAAGAACTATCATTTGCACTATTCGGTCTGTCTACAGATCCCAGTATTTTAATACAGTGTAGATACTTGTTGCATCCTTCTTGAAGCAGTGACTTACACTACTTCGCGTTTCGACAGCTCATAGAAGTATGAATCTTAGTATCAGTCACAAATAACTTCTTTAAAAAAAAACTACAAATACCCATGTTTTAACATCCGGCTTTCAGGTTATTTTCTTTGTATACTATTTGTTAACGTTTACTACAACACAACAGCTCGTCTGCAATCTCCGTTACCTTTTCTACAAATAATATTAACGTCTTTCATAAGGTCATTTGTAACATCATCATGTGCATTCCATAATAAAACTTCCCTAATTAAAAGGTACCTGCTTTTCAGGTCTTAAAATATCTATCTGTGTCGAAAACAATCTTACCTATACCGCATATTTAACAACTTTTCTATATATTTAATTTTTCCGACTTTAACATCGAGACCATCTTTAGTACGTCCTTTTAAATTTCAGACATTTTTCTACCTGGTGTCATTACATCTCACCACACATTAGTATATCCGCTGATAATTGTATACGCAAAAAAATATATAAATTAAAACAGTATTATAGCTCAGACAGAAGTCCTACCCGCTTCTTAAGGTTTCGGGTTTGGTATTTCGGTACTGTACTCGCGATATTAGCGATCTTACTACTGTTAATTTCGATACGCTTTTCCGTATACTGTACAGTATTAAGGTGACTAGCGTCCTTACGTAGTCATGCAGCACTCTGCTGGTACTTAATGCACTTTCTTCAGTCAGTTTAGCAAATGCAGAAATAAAAAACTAAAATTAGCACAAATGTCTTCACCACCATCCCCGCATTCTTTCATTCAAAATAGCCCTGATGCAAACCATAACACGGATGAACTCCGAAATGTATATACCTACGTACAAGGAAGAGAGACAACAAGGAGTGTAAGTTTCGAAAATCTACGGGTAAATACCTTATGTCCACGAACACTAGGGAAGGTTCATACATATTTTTGGCATTGCTGCATAGCTCTGGACGATTTTTTCATAGAATCGTCATTCGTTTGTAAAAAAAGTTTTTTAACTTCAGTTAATTTTCAATTTTAATATTTTATATCAGACGAAATGAAGACTGGATCCCTTACTTCTTTCCCTCTTGAGTTACTCTCTTTAATTAAAACATGCCGCCCTTTGTATCTAATATCTAGTTTTATATTCACAGTATTAGCACAATTTATTTTACCACAAGACTGTGACATTTGAAGAAGTGGAAGACAAATAATTATAGGCTTCAAAATGGTCCTAACTGCATGAAGAAATCACATCATTCACAGCATAAATAGCTACAACACCCAACGAGATCTTCGTTCCTCTGTGGTGTAACGCAGCGCAGATTGGTAGTAGAGAGTTATCGGCAACCGAAACAAATTATTTCTTCATAACATTCTAATCGAAGTTTATTCTCTCTGCAATTGAAATACCAACGTCAGTACGCCGGCTAAGAAGCGCTACCTGTCCTGATATTAAAAAAAACACACACACACACACATACACATTGACAGTCGCATCTGCATCAAGGAAGCTATTGGTTTCTACGCTTATTGAAGAAATGATACATCACTATGGGACGCTTTAATAAATTATACACCGTAATTACAGGTTTTACGCCTCGCCACTCATCCTACAGCGGCACAGGGAATATAACAGCCTACAAGTTGAATTGCAAGACGAGTAATTATATTACATAATTAAGGTCTTCGGATTTGCTGGGGAAAAGATCATGACCGACTGGAAGAGAAAAGTGCGAGCCTTTCAGAATAAAATGCACCAGCTGTATTACAGATACTAACAGTAATTATCTCTGTCTACTACAGGCAGCACAACATTTTAATTTACAACGGGTCAGTTGTCAGTTGCGTCATACAATGAAGTTCAAAAAATGCAATGCAGCAACCGAGTAAGATGCAGGAAGATGTTTGTTTTGTTTGTTCCATCCACTAGTCGGGTTTGTCGAAATTACCTAACAGCACACTGGTTTAAAACTAAGGTTGTAGAATACATTATATTTGGACAGAAATAGAGTAATGACTGTTGGAATAGCTCATAAAACATGTGTGTGTGAGCCACGACAAACTGAAACCTAAATACGTGGAGTGACTTATCGACTGACACATCAAGGAAATGATCGCTGAGAATTCTATTCAATTCATAGAAAAAAAAAGTACTAGGCCTAGTGTTTGTACTGAGCATGATGTTAAAATGGCTAAAACTGAATCGGTCGCTGAAAACAGGAATTTAAAAATCCCCGACCTAAAAATATTTTCTGTGAGCTAGTTGTAATGTAAATAAACAAGGAAAAGTTTAAAAACCCAAGCTAAACATAAACGCATACAGAATGTGTTGTTCTGTATTATAGACTTTCATAACAAAATAAATGTACTGGCGGAAAAAAAAGACATTAAGAATATTTCCGAAGCTAATAATGCATTCGGCAGAATGTAGTTCCTTTTTTTCAGTTTACCAAAACTACCACAAACAATTCTCAACAATGTTAATACCGGACTCCCCTAAAGACGTCCGCGATACCAAATAAGTGTATTAAGTAGAGTCTGTCTTAAGCAGCACACAGGTCTTCAGCTAGCTAAGAATTGGCAGTACCTTTTGGAAATCGAAATTTCGTTCCGCTGGTCAGCCATTTCAATTAAGTTGTCCTTAACCCACAGACAGATAAATCGAATCCAGGCCCTCCCAACCTACTGCTTTAAAACCACTTTAATGTTACTTACGTCTAGTTCTAGGTCTTCCGAGTGATCTATTTTCTTCACTTTCTCCACCAAATCTCTGTAGCATTTCTCTTGCTCTCAATAACGCAACGTGACCCATCCGTATCACCCGTTTTGGTGGTGTTACATAACGTATAGAACTTCGGGTTGTGACGTCATGACAACAGTACAGAAGAGGAAATCCAAAATGATACCTTCTTGTCAAGTGAACGTCCGTAGTAGATCTCATTTACATCTGATTCCAAGCACGAAACATTATACGTAACAGCGAAGTGAAGGCGGACTGCAACAAGGACATAGCAATAGCAGCAGCAGAACCTAACTGTAATACAAGAGTACAAACATTCACACGACTGATTACATTAGTGCATTAAGTAACAGAAACGTAAATGAAAATGACCTCAATAACAAGTTACTTGTGGTATTAATAACCAGTCAACAGATAAGAACATTATGAAACCGTTTCATTCATTTTTAAATTAATCGTTTTTGCTGTTCGTATAACCAACAATTTTAATCTCACTTTTATGAAGGCTCGAGGCAAAATATATGGCAATTTCTGAAAAGAAGATTATTTTCTGTGACATACAGACCAGAAGTATTGCGTAATTCCGTACTGATTACTTCACTTTCAGACACGCACCGTAAGGAAGGCAAGCAGTCACTCTGCTTTGATGTGTCTGCGCCTTAACTCACACAGACACAATAAACATTTTGTTACTGTGCGTTAACTCTCAATTCAAAAGAACGTCTTCGTGCCTGTGTGTTAATTCGCATAGACACAACAAACACTCTCTCAGACACGGCATTTTATTGCATTTGTTGTAAATGCTTTTCACACCCCGCTTCCAGCTAGGCTCTTGGGACAAAATAGGCCAAAAATAAATATATCTTTTTGCAAGACATGGCTTCATTTTAAAAGCTAAATAGTTAGATAATCGTCGTTCTGAATAGTGTTACATATCTCCTGTTATGATCTGCCTTTTTTTGGCGTTATGCTCAGCACTTCTGACTAAAGAAACTTCTTCATTATAGGATACCTCTCATTAAAAAATTAAAATGCTCTAAAATGTTAGCCCACTCTCTTCGACATTTGCGTCCAAATAGTTTGTGCTACCGCAGTAGATGTAATGGTCCTCATCCACTGTCATGCACAGATAAGTAACGATTATTTTATGTTTCGTTGACCGTTCATTTCTGTATAATCTTGTAAATAAAAGCAACTTGCTGTTAAATTAATCTTAGTATACTTATTTTTTTTTCTCGACACGTTTCGGACAATTATGTGCCCAACATCAGAAGAAACTTCTGTATTTATGCGACACTTGGTACTTGTTAGTCTCAATGACTGTCTGGTATGAAGGGTGAATTCTACCCTGCATACCAGACAGTCATCCATACGGAAAAACAAGTACTGAGTGTGTCATAAATACAGTAGTTTCTCCTGATGATGGGCACATAGTCGCTCGAAACATGTAGAGAAAAGAAATAAATATACTAACAAAAATTTTGAAACAAGTTGTCTTTATTTAGAAATAAAGAATGCCCGCCAAGAAAAAATTCTTCAAAATTTTGTCTTTGTGTTGCCCTCACCTTACGTCATATCTCAGATAAAAATACGCTGGAAATAAAGAGTTTCAAGTACTCCTTTTTGGAAGAAAAAAAAGTGGGTCTATTTCAAAGTTAAATGACCACATTCGATTGTACCTTCAATTTGACAGTGGTCAATTTTATTGATGCTTCGCGGTGACATTTTAGGTTTATAAACTGTAACAAAAAAAGCCTGAATATCCGAGAAGTTCTCATAATTCAGTCAGTAGACAAAACCTCATTCTGTTTCCTTAACAAATGCGTGACTACACCGCGGAGATACAATACATCACTTTGCAACAGCTGCGTGACAATAGCGGAACTACGTAGCCATCACAGTTCACATTCTCTGCCGTCGCTTAAGGAACAAAGTACCGTTTATGGGAATATTCCGAAATATATCGTGATCTCTTTGTATGAGTTTCAAAGGTCAAGTTAGGTTAGAGTGGGTTAGGTTCGATCGTATAATGGGTTGGGTGAACTTTCTAACACAACATCTGAAGGACATTCCTGTCTTTATGGACTGGCGCGGATTTTCTTTATTCTCTACCAGACCAGTCTCAACTAAAAACTGCGTATCTTCGCCATGATATCATGCGTCATTCACTTACAATGTTTGTTATGCTGAAGATGCCTGAAGGGCGTTAAAATTTCCATCCTTACTGTCGTGTTAAGTAATAGATTCTGTATTACATAAAAATACTCAAGTGAATATTTGTCTGCTACGTATAACGCTGGTCGATGGGTAATTGTCAACGTTTCGGAACGTTCAGATGCTTCCAATGTGGGAGTCCAAGAAATCAAGACAGATCCCTTGGATTTCTTGGAATCTGAATGTTGTGGCAGAATTCTCCCTCCCCCACAAGAAAATAGTACGTAACTAACAAACGACATGATATCATATTCCAGAAAACCTTAATATCCATCGACACCGCTGTAAGAACTTCAAATCCAGCCACTGCCCAAGTGTCCACGATATGAATCGTCACCTAAATGCTTAACCTGGACTTGACAATGTCTAAACTTCTGTCGCGCATGTCAACAGTAAGAGACTGTCGGTTAAGAAAACAATTGTGTAACTGAAAGAAACTTGTATTTGCTAGTAAGCTACTTGCGAAAGAAAATTGAGATATCAGAGAACTGTTCTCCTTATAAGAAACAAGTCTTTGAATCCAACGAAAATACGCCCTGCGATAAGAGATGACATCGAACAGAAACAACAATAATTAAAAAGAGCACACAAGAAGTGTGTGCATGCAAAGCTATGCTTCTGGTAAACAAGCAACTCTAAACTTACTATATGAGTAAATTGCGTGACTTATGCTACATTTACAGCTTCCGATTTCACTGATGGTCATATAAGCGATGATAAAAATGGTTCAAGTTTACGTCATTGTTATCGCAAGTACAGGAACAGAAATTTACGAAGCTCCCGGATATTCCCGTTCACATAATTTGCTACACAGTTTCATACTCGAAAGTCTCATTATGCAAAAGATAAATTCTACGTAAGTTCTGCGCTTGAAACAGCAGCGTTAGGAATTTTTAAATTCACGTCACTGGAAATTACTGATTTTGGACATAATTTTGTGTGTGTGTATATATATTATATATACATATATACACATACATGTTCATGATACTCTCTAACGCATAAAGAACTAAAAGTAATACTACTTGTTCTCTGTTGTATCATTTTAGCCTTAACTGATTCTACGTAAATGTGGCATTTTCAATAGTATCTGTATTTATTAGTCTGTTGTCTTAATGGCACATCAAATCTACATTTGTAAAGCAATGAATGAGAATCTATACAGTGTTGATAAATGGCTGCGCGAACGTATGAAGTCTGTTTCAAGCTACTACCCCAATACTTATATGAAAGCCCAAAAACAGACCATGAAAATCCTTATTCCTTATTTTCTAGACGAATAAGATTATGTTGTTGTCTTCGTGGTTACGACATAGCGCCGTCTCGCAGGTGGCTATACAGTTTCGGAAGACACTGCTCACACCTTCCCCCCCCCCCCCCCCCCCCCCTCTCGTCGTCTTTTTTTTTTCCCCCCCGCCCTCCCTCCCAAAACAAACAACAAACACACCTTTTTTGTTTTCTTCCTTCT
>Ga0123357_10012645_pt1 | contig 10897 bp, 14 predicted proteins | sample TergutEmb28metaG_FD_89873 | JGI IMG/M metagenome (GOLD analysis project Ga0123357, IMG submission 89873) | Embiratermes neotenicus P4 segment gut microbial communities from Petit-Saut dam, French Guiana - Emb289 P4 | ecosystem: Host-associated > Arthropoda: Insects > Digestive system > Gut ... | reverse complement strand
ATGATTTCAACCTACCATGGAGAGGAAACAAGAATGAAGCGAAAGAAATGTAGACAGGAAAAGCAAAAGCCTGTATCAGTTCTGGATTACAACGTAAACATGGGTGGGGTTGATCTAAAAGACCAACTCCTTCAACCCTATCTTTTGGAAAGAAAGAAAATGACTAAATGGTACATAAAAGTGTTTAGGAGATTACTCAACACTACAGTTCTAAATTGTATGGTAATATGCCGCGCAAATTCAAGACAGATCAAAATAGACCATTTTAAATTCAGAGTAGAACTGGTACAGGCACTGCTTATTGAAAACGGAAGTGACAGTGTCAGGAAATTTCAAGGCCATCATTCCACGGACAAAAATGTGCCGCGACTTCTTGAAAGACATTTTCCAGAAAGAATTCCACCGACAGAAAAAAAGGCCAGGCCAACAAAGAGGTGTGTAGTGTGTTACAAAACAATAGAAGGAAGGAGACAGTGTTTTGGTGCCCCGAATGTGAAGCAGCCCTATGTGTTAAAGAAGGTTTCAAGGCATTTCACACCAAGTTAAATTTTTAAGGTAAGATTTGATTGGATATTTGAAAGCTTAGACATTCCTAAATATTTTGTTTCAAGTTTCATCAAAATCCAACTATAATTAACGAAACTACCTTATTTTGAATAGACACCTGCACAATTTAGCTTAAAATTTAAATACCCCGTACAAAAACCTTCCCACATTACAGTATTGACTGGGTTTTAAATACCCCCACGCTGAAGGGTTAAGAATGGTATTGCGAAGAATCGTGTGAATGTGCCGCTGTTTACTGCGAATCTTCCTCTTTGTTGTACCGCTTCTTGTTTCTGTTCTTATCACTACAAATAGATGAGTTTCAATTAAATTTGTATCTCCTTTCTTCACAAAATAACTTACAACTCCGTTCACGGTCGGCCTCTTCACTCTGTACAAAAACCAACCGAACAAACAAAACTCTAACTGAAGACTAAGACATCCAGCTGTCTGTATAGCCATTCCTACGTAACCGCTTCGTTAGACCGTAAACAGACACCCTAAACTCTGTGTTTGCGCTTACGGTAAAGACATTCCCGTCACGGTTGAATACCCCAACTTGGGCAAACTGAAGACCATTGCTCAAAAAGAATTAAGCCCTTATGTGGGGACGTAACTTGGGCTGGAAGAATTCATGGGATTCGAAAGCAGAATGTCTATGTTTAAATTTATCATTTGGTTAATAGCTGTGCAATTCATTCACCTTATATTGGAAGAATTTAGCCCCGTACCGTCAATAGAGCGACGTCCCTTTCCCTCAATGACGTAATTATTTAACGTACCGCCAGTCAATAGCTGTCCCTATATTCCCTCAGTAAACTGTCATATCTCCGTAAACCCACAATTGCAATATCCCCCTTCCACACCAAAAATCTGACAGCTTGACCTACCCTCACTATAATCAGACCCCTCCCTTCCCTCAATAAAGTGACATCTGTACGTATTTTCTGTACAAATGTGTCCCTTTTTTAATCAGAAACGTGACATGTTTATGTTGCCTACACAAAGCCACATGCCACTTTTCCTACAGAAACATGACTTCTTTATATAACTTCAATATAGACAAGTCCCTTTTCCCTCAGTAACTTGACATCTTTACGTCACTCATTATAGACAACGCCCCCCACAAACACAAATACACGCACACAAACACACCCACACACACACACACACAACCACACAGCCACAACCACAAACACACCCACACACACCACCCACACACACACTCACACACACACACACGCACACACACACACATACACGAACACTACACAACAAAAGCTCTTTCCTTTCCCCCACACAAACACATGTAATTAAACACTGTGTGTACAAAAGAGGGGAAATAGGAAAGGTCAGTTGGTTCATGGATATAATAAAATTGGTTGAAGGAACGAAGAACAAAACTACACAACAACAATTACATGTAACTGTAGAATATCAATAGAACTGTGTAGCTTGTCTACAGTGAAAATTTATTAATATAATAAAATATATACATACTGTGTATATTTGAATATTCTGGTATTCATACGGCACATATATACATATGTGTACCTGAATATGTGAATCACTTTAACTTATTGTTGAGTGGGGTCTGAGGATGTCAATAAACTGACGAAATGTATAAAGCAAGCTGTGATGGAAATGTACTGAAAATGGTACATTTGGCTGCAACTGTAGGCTGTGTACTGTGTAGGTTGTTTGCAAAATTGTGTTCCGGTTACAGGCCGATGTGGCCCTGATGGTGGGTAGAGGTATAGCTGTACTGTTACATGTCCGCGACACTAGGAGTGGGTGAGTGTTCAGAAGCATGCACCGGCCGCAATTTAAACCCGGGAAAGTTATTGTACCAATTTTACAGTATGCTGGATGTGCCCCATGGTCTGTGTGGACGGGCCGAAAATCTCGTCCCCACTGGAATTCGATCACCGAACATCCGACCGGTAGCTCAGTGGTTATAACGACTGAGCTACCGGGCCACATAGGGTCTGTTTACTGGGATTTATTTTGGGACTGTAACAGAGACAATTGTACATTAGTCATTAACATCAAAAACCAAAAAGCAATAAACTGTTTGTAAGTAGGAAGTATATGAACTTAAGTTTCGCTTTAATATTATTCTCCAAGAATTGCTGTTACAAAAGGAAATATAAGGGAAAATTTGTAATTTTTATTTTCTTGTTTGAAATTTCTGAGGTCGCCTTTGAATGCAACGAAATGTCACAATGCATATATTTAACTGTTACAAACTCAACTTGCACTGTGTTACAGCAACGTAATGTTCACTGTCATTACTCTAATATACAGGATAAAAATTTGTAACAACTGTATATCGTACTGGTAGCTGCAGAAAATGTAGATTGTTGGTACAAATTTAATTTCTTATTTCAAGTTCGAAATCTGTAGAAGGAGAACTTGTTTTGCAGAAGCAGGTTAAGTAGCTTTTAAGATGCTGTCTGAACTGAGAACTTGTAGAGAACATAGCGACAGGATTGAGACAGGAATTGATTAAAAGGAAACATGTTGAAATTAGATATGTGTACTGAATTTCAAAATTCGAATAACCAAGGTCATCTGTAGAATAAGATAATAAAATGTCTTCCTTGCTGGAAATATAATAGGTCCAGAAAGCGTGATAAGGCACATAGCTGATCACAAAAACAACAGTCAGCCCCAACACAATCTTTGCAGCATTTCTGCGTGTTTTCCGTTGACGGTTTTCTGTCCTCTCAGTCATAACACGAGAGCTTTCCACAAGATGGCGGGCGGTCTTGATGTAAGAAAAGGCAATCACACACACAGGAAGTACACAGGATACTAAGAGTTCAAAAATAACCACACGTTGATAGTTCGTTATAAACCTAACAGGCAAACTTTCTTGACACAGATAGTTTGTGAGTGTTGATGGAACGGCGAATAATGCAGCCACAGTCCACACTCCATAAATTTCAGCCACCATAGCCCTCCAATTTGTTTGTGAAGAGACACGAACTTGGAATGGACTCACTGTCACTCTGTACCGTTGGAAGCTATACAAAGCTACAGAGTACGCTGACAGACCGACTGACATTCGGCGGCAAAATGAAAGGAACCTACACGTAAAATCATCGTAAAACCACATGTAAAATAGTCTATTTCTACAAGCTTCGGAGAAAACTACCGTTACACAAATGATATCGCTTATAGCCAAGTTCAAGATGTACATATTGGGAACAGTTCGCATGTCCTTGTTGCATATGATAATGATGAGAAGGATGATATTGCCCGTTGTAGAAAATATAAAGGGAACTGCATATACTGGTACTTGGTACTGATTTAAAATATTAACATCGTACCGATTTTCGTAATCATAATCGTAATCCCCACTGCCAGTGTACCTGTAGCTGGTATTTTTGTAGTCCCCAAAATATTCTATATTACCCTCAAAGCACTGCCCATTCTCTAACACCCCCCACCACATTGCCTTCAATTCCATCGGTGTGTCACATTCCGGCGCTTCGTGTTCAGATCCTGTATCTATGTGCCGATCCTCACACCATCGCCACACTTCCTGCAACTCACAGTCACACTGTAGCGGGTTACCATACAGATACAGTTTGGACAGTTCTGGCAAAGCTCTCAATATATTTATATTTACAGTACCCATATTATTGTAGCTCAGGTCAAGCGAATTTAGAGCACTGACGTTTGCAAATGTTTCAGCTGTCAGTGAACTGATATTGCAGTTTGCTATATCAAGTTTCGACAAAGAATGTGAACTGATGAAATTACGGTCAGTTGGTATTTGTAGAGCAATATTATTTTTTAAACGTAGGCGTTTCATATTTGGTAACTTTAAGAACGTATGTGGATGGAGGTACTGCAGTTTGTTTGCTGACAAATCAACATACTTTAAGTCAACCAACCCACTGAACACGTCACTATCCAATTGCGTTATATTGTTATAACTTAAGTCCAGATTTTGAAGACTGCTCGTACCCTCAAATGTCCCCGTTAATAATTCACTTATCCTGTTACCCTGCATTAACAATTCCGTCAACTTTGTAAGCCCTTTGAATGCTCCCAAACCACTGAACACAACACTATCCAATTGCTCTATTCGGTTATACCTTAAGTCAAGATATTCCAGACTGCTCATACCCTCAAATGTCCCCTTTAATATTTCACTTATCTTGTTACCCCACATTGACAGACGTGTCAACTTTGTAAGCCCCTTGAATGCTCCCAACCCACTGAACACAGCACCATTCAAGTGCTTTATCTTGTTCTCACGTAAATCAATATATTCCAGACAGCTCATATTCTCAAATGTGCCTGGCATAATTTCACTTATCTTGTTACACGCTACAATCAGTTGTCTCAAATTTATAAGCCCGTTGACAGCTCCCAACCCACTGAACATAGCACTATTCAATTGCTTTATTTTGTTATAACCTAAGTCAAGATATTCCAGACTCTTCACGTCCTCAAATGTTCCTTTTAATAAACTATTTAACTTATTATTTCGCACTGTCAGTTCTGTCAACTTTGTAAGCCCGTGGAATGCTCCCAACTCTATTGTTCTCAGCCCACACCAACGTACATCCAATAACAATAAATCAGTCATTGAAACAAAACTGTCCTTCTCCAACAACTTTAGTTCGATGCCATAAAGCTGGAGTACTTGAATATTTGTGAGACGAATGAAGGGAATAGGGTTTCCTGGCACTGCCTTGCATTGGACATAGTATCCTGCTGTGTCACACTGGCAATCCGCAGGACAATGTTTACCTACTCTTGCAGCCTGGATCACCAACCATAGCCAGTACATCACAACGGCTGTAGCCAACAGCAGTGACACAAAAACAGTAGTCAGTCTTGATGGCATGGCGAGTTGCTGTAATCTGCAAAGAGAGGAATTGATAGTGAATCTTACTGTGGTGGTAGGGAGGGTCTGATTGGGTACAAAGAGAGGAACTGATACTGAATGTTACTGTGTTCGTTGTGAGAGTTTGGGGAGGGCAATATAGAGAGGAACTGATACTAAATGTTACTGTGTTCGTTGTGAGTGTCCGGGGAGTGCAATATAGGGAGGAACTGATACTGAATGTTACTGTGTTTTTTGTGAGGGTCTGGGAAGGTAAGTATAGAGAGAAACTGATACTAAATGTTTCTGTGTTTGTTGTGAGGGTCTGGGGAGTTAAATATAGAGAGGAACTGATACTGAATGTTACTGTGTTTGTTGTGAGTATCTGGGGAGGGAAATATAGAGATATTAATGTAGGTTGCCGTAAAGTGTGGTCCTATGGAACCCAATTAACTAAAATTCATGCAATTCGTACAACACATGTTCGTTTATTTGCCTACATTATACATGTTTCCCTTTCCTGACAAATTATAAAATCACCGTCACTCTCAGTTAATAGTAAATTTCCTGCTGTGGGAGAGCTCGGGATTTTGTTGTTTTATCTTTGTTTTATCGACAACCTCGAGTAACTGTATGAATTTTAATCTTAATTTTACAGCTCACAAACTGTTACAATTTCAACAGACAGTGCTACTGTCCCTGTAATGTCTCATTGACGCGCTTTCTGGTAACAATCGAAAGTTAGATCTCCAATGCGGACGATTCAGTTTGGCGCTGTGGAAAATTGTGATGAATCGAAATGCATTTATACTGTGAAAGCATAGAAAAAGCATTGTTATACAGTGCGGAGTGGAAGGCTGTATTGTGTGTGAATTGGAGGTAAACGAAGAACCAAACCAATATATTATGACAGTATATTGTGCATAATGACACACTGTTGTGCAGAGAATATTAAGAAATGGACAGAGAGTAACGTTGTTATGATATTGCAGACGGTGCAGTGTGGTGGTGCGGAATGTTGGGAGACTGTTACTGGGTTTAACTGACTGCAATGTGGTGGGAAGAGAGTGTTTAGTGTGTTGTGTGGAGTTAGTGAAATGTGTTTTGGTACAGTTGACTGTGATGATGCACACTGCTATATTGCAGACGGTGCAGTGTGGTGGTGCGGAATGTTGGGAGACTGTTACTGGGCTTAACTGACTGCAATGTGGTGGGAAGAGAGTGTTTAGTGTGTTGTGTGAAGTTAGTGAAATGTGTTTTGGTACAGTTGACTGTGATGATGCACACTGCTATATTGCAGACGGTGCAGTGTGGTGGTGCGGAATGTTGGGAGACTCTTACTGGGCCTAACTGGCTGCAATGTGGTGGGAAGGAAGTGTTTGGTATTTTGTGTGAAGTTAGTGAAATGTGTTTTGGTACAGTTGACTGTGATGTTGCACATTGCTATATTGCAGACGGTACAGTGCGGTGGTGCGGAAAGTTGGGAGACTGTTACTGGGCTTAACTGGCTGCAATATGGTGGGGAGGGAGTGTTTAGTGTGTTGTGTGAAGTTAGTGAAATGTGTTTTGGTACAGTTGACTGTGATGTTGCACATTGCTATATTGCAGACGGTACAGTGCAGCGGTGCGGAATGTTGGGAGACTGTTACTGGGCTTAAGTGGCTGCAATGTGGTGGGAAGGGAGTGTTTAGTGTGTTGTGTGATGTTAGTGAAATGTGTTTTGGTACAGTTGACTGTGATGATGCACATTGCTATATTGCAGACGGTACAGTGCGTTGGAGCGGAATGTTGAGAGACTGTTACTGGGCTTAACTGGCTGCAATGTGGTGGGAAGGGAGTGTTTGGTATGTTGTATGGAGTTAGTGAAATGTGTTTGGGTATAGTTGACTGTGATGTTGCACATTGCTATATTGCAGACGGTACAGTGCGACGGTGCGGAATGTTGGGAGACTCTTACTGGGCTTAACTGGCTGCAATGTGGTGGGAAGGGAGTGTTTGGTGTGTTGTGAGAAATTAGTGAAATGTGTTTCGGACAGTTGACTGTGATGATGCGCATAGCTTTATTGCAGACGGTACAGTGCGTTGGTGCGGAATGTTGGGAGACTGTTACTGGGCTTAACTGACTGCAATGTGATGGGGAGAGTGTGTTTACTGTTTTGTGTGAAGTTAGTGAAATGTGTTTTGGAACAGTTGACTGTGATGATGCACATTGTTATTTCGAACACATAGAAAGTTTTGAGAAAAATTCAGAAAGTATGACAGATCATTTAAAGCAACAATTGTGTGTCGTTAAAATTTTATTAGTGTCTGTTAAAAGCACTTTGTATGAAATCGACTCTGATGAAGCTAAAATTAAGGAAAGTTTATTGCAAGTTAAGAACTGTAGCAAAAGTTGTCTGGAAAATAAAAAGGTATAAAATAACTTATCAACAAAAATTTCCATAGAAATAGCAACAGTCAATATCTCTCTCAGTTCAGTACAATGGGCTCTCGATATTGCGATGGACTGTATTTTAAATACGAGAAACAGGATATTGTACATTCCGGCAGCAACTACCAGCTGTTGACTAATGCTCTCACGGAAAGTAGCCCCTCCTTCCCCTAAGGTAGGATTGCTACTTTCCCCTGAGCACAGTTTCAGCCTATTTGCTTATTAAACACTGTGACCTGCCTTCGTACGTAAATGGTGAAGTGCTGAAGAATGTAAATATTTTAACTCTCTTCAGCAGAAAAAGTCTGAGGTTTTGATAGGTTCCTGCACCAATAGCTTTGAAAAATAAGGATAATTTTACATTGACACAGAAAAATCAATACTGTGTCTTGATCAGACTAGGCAGTATTGTTTGATGTTAAACAATGCACAATTGTATTACAGTAAAGCCACGACGACAGCAACGTATGTCTGTACAAAAAGTGGTGCTCTTATGTAATTCGCAAGAAACGAGAAAAGTGAAATTGCTTCAGGAATGTCGGAATATTATTAAAAGTTTGAGATGTGTTTAGTTGTGTTAAATGTGCAAAATGAATTTAATTTTTAAATAATGGGTGGATAAATTATGCGTGATATTCGGACTGTGTGACGAGTAGGAAGCTGTTGATAGACAACCAGCGAATTAACACCGGATGCAAAGAAATTTCAACTTCGGTATTGTTACAAGCCAGTTGTACTGCAACGAGTAATGTAACGTTAAAAGTGGGAGATTTACTGACACAAAACTGCACCAGCGTGACTGTTGTGTAGAATTGTGTCTGAAGTATAATGTTGGTCAGCTGTTTGTTGTTTGGAAACATACCGACGTAAAATCGTATTTAAATTCAACAACACAATCTCACAACTCACCAAACCAGTCAATAACAACACTGAACCCGACCCAACATGAAAGAAGCGGAATCTACTCTCTAACATGCAACAACTGCTAAAAATATTAAGTGGGCCAAACTAGTCGGAGCTTCATAACACGGTTCCAGGAACACACACGACAAATAAAAAACAACAAACCACAACCAACATACGCTCAGCATATCCTTCACAAACTGCATGAATATGGACCGGTGGACAAAACAATGACCCTGCTTAAGACACTCAGCAACACCTCCTAACTTACACACTAGGAAAATTTCTTGAAACTATCCTTCAATGAAGAAGGGTAGCTTATTCCTGAACAAAGCCAGCGCGAGCCGAACTTACTAATCCAACTAGCCATTGAACTTTCCCAACTGCCTGTATGACTAAAACAGTCTAATAACATCTCCTACATACTGCACACGTACTTCTTCCCGACTCCACAAGATACCAGGCAGCACATCACGGTATGTACAGTACAGTTCAACTATAAATAACACCTCACTCAGTGACCCACATATGCACATAATAACTCCACACAATAACCCCTACTCACTGACCCACATATGCACACACTACATCCACACAATAACCCCTCATTCAATGACCCATATATGAATATACTACCTCCACACAATAACCCCTCACTCAATGACCCACTTATGCACATACTACTACCACACAATAACCCCTCACTCAATGACCCACATATGCACATATTACCTGCACACAATAAACCCCACTCACTGACCCAAATATGCACATAATACCTCCACACAACAACCACTCACTCAATGACCCACATATGCACAACTACCTCCACATAATAATCCCCACTCACTGACCCACATATGCACAAATATCTCCACACAATAACCCAGAATCACTGACCCACATATGCACAACTACCTCCACAAAATAACCCCAGATTCACTGACTCACATACGCAAAACTACCTTCACACAATAAGCCCGCACTCTATGACCCACATGTGCAAAATTACCTCCACACAATAACCCCTCACTCAATGACCCACATATGCACAACTACTTCCACACAATAACCCCTCACTCATTGACCCACATACGGACATACAACCTGCACACAGTAACCCCTCACTCAATGACCCACATATGCACAACTACCTTCACACAATAACCCCCCACTCACTGATCCACATATACACAACTACCTCCACACAATAACCCCTAACTCACTGACCCATATATGCACAAATACCTCCACACAATAACCTCTCACTCAGTGACCCACATATGCACAACTACCTCCACACAATAACCCCTCATTCTCTGACCCACATATGCACAACTAACTCCACACAAATAACCCCTCACTCACTGACCCATATATGCACAACTACCTCCACACAATAACCCCTCACTCAGTGACCCACATATGCACATACTACCTCCACACAATAACCCCTCATTCACTGACCAACATATGCACAACTACCTCCACACAATAACCCCTCACTCACTGACCCATATATGCACAACTACCTCCACACAATAACCCCTCACTAAGTGACCCACATATGCACATACTCCCTCCACACAGTAACCACTCATTCACTGACCCACATATGCACAACTACCTCCACACAATAACCCCTCACTCACTGACCCATATATGCATAACTACCTCCACACAATAACCCCTCACTCAGTGACCCACATATGCACATACTACCTCCACACAAAATCCCCTCATTCACTGACCCACATTTGCACAACTACCTCCACACAATAACCCCTCACTCACCGACCCATATATGCACAACTACCCCCACACAATAATCCCTCACTCACTGACCCATATATGCACAACTACCTCCACACAATAACTCCTCACTCACTGACCCACATATGCACAACTACCTCCACACAATAACCCCTCACTCACTGACCCATATATGCACAACTACCTCCACACAATAACCCCTACTCAGTGACCCACATATGCACATACTACCTCCACACAATAACCCCTCATTCACTGACCCACATATGCACAACTACCTCCACACCATAACCCCTCACTCACTGACCCATATATGCACAACTACCTCCACACAATAACCCCTCACTCACTGACCCATATATGCACAACTAACTCCACACAATAACCCCTCACTCACT
>Ga0123357_10012643_pt1 | contig 10898 bp, 7 predicted proteins | sample TergutEmb28metaG_FD_89873 | JGI IMG/M metagenome (GOLD analysis project Ga0123357, IMG submission 89873) | Embiratermes neotenicus P4 segment gut microbial communities from Petit-Saut dam, French Guiana - Emb289 P4 | ecosystem: Host-associated > Arthropoda: Insects > Digestive system > Gut ... | reverse complement strand
AATAAAAGAGAATACAACACATTTTTTTTTTTTTTTTGGTGTTTTTTTATTTTTTTTTTTTCTTGTGTTTTTTTTTGGTGGGGGGTTGTTGTTTTTTTTTTTGGGGGGGGGGGGGGGGGGGGGGGGGGGGAGACACCTTCCTGTCTTTACACGTGATGACGCTAACAGATTCCCTTTCAGATGCAATCTTTTTCAGGAAACGTAAGACAGTAAGCAGTGATCAAGATGGCGATGATGCGTAATATTCAGTGGACCTATATGTACGAGGGGTGCTGATAAGGCCTTAGCCCGACTAGGAAGGAAACAAGCTACAGAGACCATACTTGGGATTTATTCAACACACTCCCCACGAAGCTCAATACACTTCTTATCCCGTTGCTCTAACTTTTGTTAGCGACTCAAAAAAAATTCAGAGTTTTGTACGTCCAACCAGGTCTCCGCAGCAGCAATGACCTCCGCGTCGGACGAAAAATGGCGACCTTTCAATTGTTTTTTCAGTCCAGGGAAAGAGCGATAGTCCGACGGGGCCAGATCGGGAGAATAAGGTGGGTGATCAAGACACTGGAAGCCCAGGTGGGCCAGTTTCTTCTAGGTTACAAGTACCCGGTGAACCGGGACTTCATCGTGCAAGAACAAGACGCCCTTGGTGACCTTCCCGCGGCGTTTTTCCTTCAAAAGTCCTTCAATTGCACCAGCAGTATGATTAATACTCCCCGTTGATAATTTGACCCTTTGGAAGATAATCAACGAGGAGGATGCCGTCTTGATCCCAAAAAATCGAAGCGAGAACTTTTCCAGCAGATTTTTGCACTCGGAATATTTTTGGGGCGGGGTGAGCCGCAATGCCGCCACTCCATTGATTTTTGTTTTGTCTCCGGGTCATAGTGATATAACCAGGTCTCGTCCATGGTCACCAATCGCGACAGCAAATCATCTGGATCGCGCCGAAAAAATTCCAAATTTGCTCAGACGATTGGCACAGTTGACGTTTTTAATCCGCGTTCAGGCATTTCGGGACCCACTTCGCGGAGAGCTTCCGCATGTCCAAATCTTCATGAATGATGAACCCAACCCGCTCAAGTGAGATGCCCAGTTGCTCAGCTATTGATGTAGCCGAAATCCGGCGGTGTTCCAAGATTAACTCTTGAATTTGATCAATAATCTTCGGGGTGGTCACTGTTTTGTGTTGTCCAGGACGAGGTGCATCACAGGTGGAAAAATCACCACGTTTAAACAGGGCCACACAGTTTTTGACGGTGGCATGCGATGGTTCATGTTCCCCTAATGTTTCTTTCAGAATGGCGTGAATTTCCTTAGACGCCTTGCCTTACACACACAAAGAAAGAAAGAAAGAAAGAAAAAAAAAAACCTTTATGACAGCTCGCGTCTCCACGCTGTTGATACCGCCCACGTCGTCCGACATGCTTCCTTTCAGCCTCTGTAACAAGAAAAGACTTGCAATTGGGCACATGAACAGTCCCCTCTTTCCAACGACACTATCGATTCCGTCCTACGATATCGGGAATTAGGTCGGGCTAAGGACTTATCAGCACCCCCTCGTATATGACGATAGTATTTTAACTTGTAGTGTCGCAGTCGAACTTAAATTTTAATAAGTGTGTGTTTGTGTGTGTGTGTGTGGGGGGGGGGGGGTTTGAAAAGAATTTAGGGCCCGCTACCATATAACCAGTTACATGGGACTCGTGATGCTCCTGACAGGGGTCCATAAAACCGTCTCGAATATCGAACTCGGTATTCATATGAAACGCCTAACGTCAGCAGCATAAAAAGAATGAACTTTATTACAAGCAAGATACAGACACTTTGTGAAGTATAAAATAAGTGTATGTTAAATGGCTGAAGGAATCTCCTTCCATAAAGCATGACAACAATCAACACTGAGACTCAGAGACTGGCTGTGCTTAGAGTGATGGTGCAATAACCGGCTCGCCGGTCACGTGATCTCATCCTGATTCGATTGAACTAACCAAACTAGTTCGAAACATTGGTATTAAAATGGTTAATTTCGAAATCCCGAAATAATCAATTTTAACCATTGTTTTGAAAGAAGAACCGGTGGAGACCATTAAAGAGACTTCTAGACGCGTGAGACCGGAATGGGTCAACAAGTGGCGCCGCTCCTCGTTAGGTAGGTGATGACGATGATGATGATTTCGAAATTGCGAACGTCTAGGTACTCATGAACACCGAGACTCGCATACCCCTTGAAAGGCTGCTGGTTATGAAACATCTCACCATTTGCAGAAAAAGGGTGTTCATAAGAGGCCCGGCAGTGGGTCCGGTCACAACAGTAACTAATGCTGTGATGCCATGTTGCTTTATGATCTCATTTAATGCGGCCTGTATCATCCCTTGGTTTCCCAGCCGGTCTCAGCTCTTCGAGTTTAGCGGTTAGAAATAGGTATCCATTTCTGATCGTCCGTTTTTACTGTTTGATACATTCGTAACATTTCGAAACCTAAATACGCGATCATCCTTATAGCCTTCAGTAAACTGGCGCTTTTAGATGTTCCAGATTGGGCAGTTTAAGCTGGTTTTCTAGACTATTTTACAAGTAGCCCCCCCCCCCACAAAAAAACCTTCACACGATGTTCATAAATCTTACTTTAGAGTATGCCTAAGTCGTTTTTAAATCGCTGGTTACACTGCAGGGGGAGGTAAGTGGTATGCATTCCCCGTGAGGATTGTACAGTACGTTACCTTGCTTCGTACATCAACCTTCAGTTCTTCAAACTTTACGAACTGACGTTTCAGAGCTGATTTATATTGCTCAGTCTTTGAAACTCTGTTTAAATATCTGTTGAAATTATTTACAAAGTGAATTTTTAACAGCGATGTAGGAAGATCTGTCACATTATCAAATTAACAGCCGCAGTACGTCCTAATGGTAAACGATGTACAGTGTACGGAAGGGAGGTGTAACTGAAAGGGATGAAGGAATAGAGTGTACAGAACGAAAGGTGGAACGAAATGAGATAAATTTACTCGTGAAGTCACAAATGAAAGAGAGAAACATTGAAGAATTATTTGTTGACACGATGAATGAATGTGCAGTTAGTTGTGAAGTGTGTACCGAGTGCTTGCTGTCCAGGAACAAAGCGGAGAGGGCGTGAAGCTAACCACCCTCCATCGTCTAGAGAGGAGGTTAAGGAGGGTGGAGTTGTAAAACGTTCCTGTTTGCCTTCCTAGCGTGCGCAGGGACGGAATTTGTATGGGTTTGCGGGAACAAATTTTCTGAGCCGATTTTTTTTATATTTTTTATTAGCTTTTGTAGTAATTTGGCATGAGTGACATTTTCGAGGAAGTTGGAAAAGCGCTGAAATTTTTTTCAGTTCGTCTTAAGGAGACCTGAAGAAATTAGTTTTATAAACGGAAACGGCCTATGCGTGGTTTCACACTTCCCCCGTGAAGTACATGAGAACCGCTCGTTTCTGGGCTATTACGTAGCAAGTAGTTGTAATTCGTTACCGACGTTTCGGCGCAACATTTCGGTTCCGCTTTCAAGGTTAAGAATCCAAGAATCTTGAATCGGCCTACTTAGAATTATAAATTTATGCAAACATCATGAATAAACTATGTGATTATTATTGAATGATCGAAATCGGTTGCATAGGGGATACCCATGTAGTCGTAACTTTGTTCTAACCTGCAGAAGATCGTGTTGAAATTCGTGTGGCTATTACTGACCCAATACTTGAATGCATAAACGTGGAGAAAGATGGTGTTGAAACTCACACAGCTTGGATGAACCCGTAAAAGCGTTTGACGAAGTTAGTAGAATTAGAATCAGTGCAATGATGACGGCAGACAGCATCAGTCGATTGGAGCTATTTAATTGGGGACTCTTTAGTTATTAATTTAACAATCGTGATAACAATACACTTTAACAATTGTTTGGAGATGCTGTGTTGAAGTATGTGCTTCCAAATTCATATTCATTAGGCAGTTCTAAGAAATGTTTAAAACCATTACGAAGATAGGGTATTAAAAATAAGAACATTTGAAATAAGAGACCCCTATAACGATAATTTATCCAAGAACCGATAACGTCCAGGTTCATTACTTAATCGTTTCTTTGTTTTGCTATACCTATAAGCGGTCTGATAGTTTACACCACCCATATTGAGGCCGAAATGCCGTAAATGATGGCAATACTTGAAGTGTAGATGTCTTTATGTTGGCGTTGTGTTAAGAGGGATGTTAAATAAGTTAGGTCCTGTAGGTCATAACAAAAGAGACAATGAACGTGTAACGTAACATTGAGGCGCGTTCGTGTAACCCTTGTTGCCGTGGAAGGGCAATAAGTGTTACATATTCTGAGTGTGTGTTTGAAGACTTAGGTATCCAGCATGCAATGCGCATGCGCCATATTGTAATCTGTGGCCTTCCTAGTTCTCCAAAATTTTTCCTAATTATCTCATAAATGACACGATTTTAGAATAAAAATTATCGAACATGAAATGTGTTTTGATTTTCTCTACAACTTCTGTTTGAAACATTTCTCATTCTAAGGAGAACTGAGCGAGATATGATCAAAATTGAGTATTTGTCTTCGTGTAAAGTACTCGTTATTCTGGTCAGATTTTAATGAAACTTGAATTTTCTCGACAGATTTTCGAAAAATATTCCAATATCCGATTTCATGAAAATCGGGCCACTGGGAACCGAGGTGCTCCATGCGGACGGACGGGCAGACAAAATTAATAGTCGCTTTTCGCAATTTTGCGAACGTGCCTAAAAAGGAAGGTAAAAAACTGAAATATTGGCACATGCGTATATCAGCTGTAGTTTTTAATATAGCCCAATAAAACGGTGTCAAAAATCTTCATGGTTTGACCTTTTCGTTCCTCTCCTTCGGTGTTTTGTAAATTGGACCACCTGCATCTGGAATTATTTTGCCCATTGTTCGAGATGATATTGTGGGTGAGAACTTGAGATATTCATACGTAATTCTTGTCGCCAAAGAGTCTGCTTTGAGCCTTGCATCCAGAGATATTGTGTGCCTCATGCTGGTATCTTGTCAGTTAATGGAGTGACCACAGAAAATTCAAATTATCTTCGGGGTATATTCGTAATTGTTGTGCAAATATGGACTGTTTTGACCTTTGACGGGTGATTCATCTTTCTTGCCATAACAGTGGTTACAGCGGCGCAACAAATGTAACCTAACGTCATGATATATATCAACTGGCAAAAATTCCTAGCATTCTGAGGGCTTTTAGGGGCGTTAGAAAAATTGCGAAAAGCGACTGTTAGTTTTGTCATGTCCGTCCGTCCGTCTGCATGGAACAACTCGGCTCCCACTGGACGGATTTTCGTGCAATGTGATAGGCAGATATTTTTAGAAAATATGTCGAGGAGGTTTACGTTTGTTTGAAGTCTGGCAATAGTAACGGGAACTCTACAGGAAGACCTACGTACGTGTGTGACAGTATCTTGATGAATTCTTGTTAAAATGTTTCAGACAAACGTTGTAGAGAAAATCAAGACACACATTTTGTATTCAAAACGTTTCTTCGAAAATCGTGCCGTTTATGAAATAATGTTGTAAAATATGGTAGTGCCGGACAGGCCACAGATGACAATATAACATGGCGCATGCGCTTAGCAGGGCGGATAGCTAAGACTACAAATACACACTAAGAATATGTAATAGTTTTTGCTTTTCCACGGCAATAATGGTCACAAAAACGCACCTCATTGTTACGTTTGGCTTACATTGTCTGTCTTGTTTGGTATATGTGTGTGTGGTGAGAAAACTGAACAGTCCTGTAGTGCGCACTATTCTTATTTCGAACTGCGCAGTCAGAAATAAACAAAAACTGAGCGCGTGTGTGTGTGGAGCCCCCAAAATTAAGAATATGGCACGAAAGCGAGTTTGGCGTAACAGGTCGTAATAATATATTATTACATGTAATAAATTCTTGGTTGGAGCATTCCTTCTTGAGGCAGTAGATAAAGCCGTGGTTTATGAAATTGCCCACTTAGAAATAACGTCAAACACCAAGATGTTTTACAGCAAGTCTCAGATTTTAATTATCCTGGACGCAGCGTTGTTTACAAGCATGAGATGTGTTAAAATAAAAATGTCATATATCTAAACGCCCTTTAGTATATGGAAAAATTCAAAGAACGCTGAAAACAGGAATGAGGAAGAAAACATTTAAAAATCTATTTTTTTTTGGCAGTTCAGTGTTTTTATATGGCAACGAAACAGGGACTGTGGACACAAAAGGATTTGTGTAAAAATTCAGCCAGTAGAAATGAAATATTTACGAGCTCTGATGGGTTTCACCAGAGCTGATACATTAGAGATGGAAGATACAAGAACATAGCTGGGTATTTTCCACGTAAGGGAAAAAAGTGGAATGTTAAAAAAAATGGAAGAAACGTTTAAAAATGAATAAATCTCGTATCAGTTAAAAGTTTTTTTTTTAATATCTCGATGGTAGAAGAGATAAAAGGCAACCCAGGAAATTGTGAAGGTAGTCACGAACTATAACTTAATTAAACAGGCGATAGCCTAAACCATGTAGTGGCGGAGGAATGAATAAAGAAATAATTTTTAAATATTTTGGCACAACGCTAAGAGATTTAGATGACGAATCGTGATGAAATAAGTAGGCCATATCCCGGAAATTCTTCGTACCCTTCATTTATAAATACTTTATCATCCCGACTCTTTTACGGAATGTTGGGAATCAGAATACACAAAACAATAATTATTACATTAGAGTCGTACGAGTATGAAACGTGGTCCCTTGACAGGAGTGAAGACAAACCAAAAATTCACTAAAAAGTTATCCGGCTATCATTTGTGTTACAGTTGGTTCACGATATAACGTTTAATGTACCTACTCTGTCTCCATCATTAGGCTTAATTTGGTAAGAAACCGTAGCGCTTTTGAGATAGGTATATGTTGTATATTGTACGTATTAGCTCGGGGAAGGTGACAGGAGATCAGGTGTCCGAAAAGGTAGATCGACCCATCAATAATGTGGTTGATAAAATGAGAAAGTTTTGAGAAATCTGTGTCATCTGAAAGACTTATGGTTTTGCGTAAATTACAAGTGTTTGAATATAGATTTGCCCAGGAAAATATTTAGATATACGAATGTTGAAGTAAAAGAAAAATGTGTGTAGGTTATACATGATAAAATTTCTATTTCGACCTGTAAGCGTACAGGTTGCCTCGTTTTGAAAGACTAATCAAATGGAGGCATTGGAAGGCTGCAACAATGGGAGGGATCAGAAGTCGCAGTGTTTTTTCCGGTTCATTTTTCACTGCCGTTATTTACATTCATATCAATATACTTATTACTCACTTCCACTTGTTCCATAGTGTAAATGTTTATTGAAATTGGTTTCAGGGACAATTTTGAAATTTATCTTGTACATCTTGTATACACCGAATCCGCAATAAAACAAGGGAGAGGGAAGGTTGGAGGCAGGAGAACGAGGAGGCCATGGCCCGAAAACCAACCGAAGAGCCGTAGAAGAGGAATGAAATGGAGAAGGCTACGATAGGTTGGGTCGTTCTTTAGCTTGGAGAGGCTGGAACGTCTTGGCCAGGTTTGTGGATGGGGTAGGAGACGTGAGGATGATATTCAAAAGGCTCTTAAATATTGTTTAATGAGGGTCGAAGGTAGCTTAAAATTGCGTAAGCAGCTTTGGAAGCGTCACTTTCTGTAGAACTTTCCTTTCACTCGTGTAAAGAGGGCACTTACTGTGTACATAGAGTGCATGGTACAATGGCTGGGGGGAGGAACTGATAAGTATTGTACTGTCATAAAGACTGAAATATTACATAGCAATAAATTTATCATTCTAACCTATCGCTTGTAGATAACTGGTAGACGGGTGACATTTACTACCTGAGTGGCAAGAAATGGATGGACAGGTCAGAGTTCTGGGTATAGGTTGCATGTTGTACAGTACAAACGTATTCTGAGTCGTACGCTCAAGGGTATGTCAGTGTTTAGAAGAGTGACTGTGGCGTATTTGTTGCAGATATGTTTTTGACATACGAAAGAGAAGGAAGTTACAAATTAATTTATTCTCTCATTCTTGAAAATGAAGTAGAGTGGGGTCTCGTTTTACGACGGGGTTCCGTTCTTGAATATTTGTTTGTAAATCGAATCGTCTTAAAACAAGTACTATCTAAATGGTTTAAATTGAGATAGGTTCATGGGCCAAACAAATTAGTCAAATAATTATATAATTTACAATATTTCTTTACATTATGACATACAATTTTAATTTAATAAATTACGTATATAGAAAAAACACAGATGTTTGAAAAAATGTCAATCAAATCACTTTTTATTTTGTTGAAGAAGGCCCAGGCCGTGCTTCAGAAGACATCAAGAAAGAATGTAACGTCAACTGTTTTGATTTTTTCTTCTTTTCTCTCTTTTTGATGGATGTCACGAGTGGAAAAATTACAATCAACTTAAAAGAAATGCACTAAAATAGAAAAAGAAGGAACAAATGCACACTGGAAAAGAACTAGAAGCGCACTAAGTAGAGAAAGGAAGCTTGAGTTGCGACATTGATGCACCACAAGTCGGGAGCGCCCGGTCCGACTCGACAAGGGCCGTAAAAGTGAATCGCCGTAAAACGAGCCGTCACAAAACGAGACCCTACTGTATTACGTCGTACAAAGTTAATAAATTCGATAGCTATGCAACTGATTGATATTTCAGAGTCCTGTATGTTTCAATAGAACGGTACCAGGCCTTACTTTAATCTAATTTTAATGTTTAGCATTATTTATTTATATAAACTAGGTGCTTTGTAGCGAAATTTGTAATGTATACGTCAAATTTTACACATTGTTGCTTGTAGTAAATTATCATGAACGTTAAGTGTGATATAAGGAAGAACACGGTATAAGAAAGGTCCATGCTTTTGTCGGAAATCAAAGAAATGAAAGGCTTTGAATTCTTTATGCCTGTAGTGATAATAGGATATTCAAAGAAAATGCTCCTTCTCTTATACGTGTTTACGAAAGAGCATTAAATTTCGTAGAACAAAGATTCTAACCGTGTTGGCAAGCCTGTTCAGGTTTTTGTATAAGACAAATTGTTCGACTGTATTAGAGTTGTGAAAATTCTTCCTTCTACTGGGACCATAATATAGCAATGCTGGTTCTTGTTTTGAAAGTAACAAGTACCTTATTATGTTTGAGAATGGGATGCTGGGGAGATTATCCAAGCCTGACAGGTGCTTGTCCACAGACCAGGAGATGATCCCTCATAGGAATGAGATAGATGCGCATGTGCAAAATTTCTGGATTAATGACGAGTTTCTACGACTTACGCTGAAAGCATTCGCAGAGTGCATGCTCTCAACACACGCTGCCCGTTAGCGTTTGCTTTCATTCTGTCGTTCCTACCAATAGGAGTCCATAGTCCCTCGCCCTGCGCCAGACACTCCCACCGCGGTGGGGATCATCTCGTGGCCTGTGGTTTATAGGCACTTTCGCAATTTCTCCTTTTCAGCAGCTAAGTTGGATCATCACTTTCAGAGAATGAAATTAACGGGACATATTGCACACATGGGAGTGATGGATTTGGATGCAGGGTTTTAGCTGGAATATCAGTAGGCAAACACTGAGATACATGGCTCAGGTTTACCTTGCTGTTGTTTACCTTGTCAACGTGTTATATTATAAGATGTCTTGTGTGTATTGTTGTTAGTTGTATTGTGTGTATTGATGTTGTCTTGTGTGTATTGTTGTCATCTTGTGTGTATTTGTTGTACTGCGTGTGTATTGCTGTTTTTACTTTAGATGCCGGACTGCTGGCTAGAAGTCAGTATTCGGAAGGTCCTGCGACCGGCCACCTCTACACAGGTTTTTCTTGGTTTCCCTGTGTCTATAAGCAAATGCTGAGATGGTTCCCAAGATTCCAAGTTGCCACTACATGCTTCTCATGTAGCCCTCCCGAATTAAATTTAGTAGCAACCAATTTCATATTTTGTATACATGTAAAATAACCACTGCCACCAGATGACAACCCAATTGCAGTTAATAATAATAATAATAATAATTATTATTATTAGGTTGGAGGATAATGTAGAAGTGAATGTGTAGGTGACATGTTGTTGGGGAAAGGACTTAATTTACTGGGACCATTTGCGGACACGTGTGAGCAAGTTGATTAAACCTTGGGAGTGTATTCTTCAGCCGAACGAATGTACTTTTCTTAAAGGCCTCTGTTTCATCTGTCTTGAGGTTAACAATGCGTGGAGCTGTACCTCCACTCTTTCTATATAATTTCATAGCGTGGTATTTGATTAAACACACGCAACACCTGACGTTCAGCCGTTGCCCATATATTATGGTGGGGTCTACTATTATAAATACGGAGCATTTTATTTTCAGGTAATTATTACTGTAGTGAACGTTTGTATACATACGTACGGTATATCCCGTCCCGAAACGAAAGGTTGGTTGCGTGGCAAGAATCAGAACTGCCAATTCAGTGGAACGTGTTGTTATGTGACCTCACTATCCTGCTAGGTGCCGTTGGTCTTTGTGGTGGGGATAAACCTCTCTGTTGCGCATTAACGAACGTTAATGACAGACTGCAGAAGGAACGAGTGGAGCAAAATATATTTGCCTTCATACTAAATATTATAGTAGTATGGACTGCTCATTAACAGACACTCGACTTATGCAGTTTAAAGTTATGCAATTTCAGACTAATATTGTAAGACGTTAAAATTTAAATACTTATTTTGAAACGCGTTTTCTTGGGGGGGGGGGGGGGGGGGGGGTGGTTTTCTTCCCGGGGGGGCGATGAGAGACCACAATGGGAGAGCAGGGCGGAAGACGGGTTAACAAAAAAACACACAGGGGGCACCAAACGTT
>Ga0123357_10012642_pt1 | contig 10898 bp, 9 predicted proteins | sample TergutEmb28metaG_FD_89873 | JGI IMG/M metagenome (GOLD analysis project Ga0123357, IMG submission 89873) | Embiratermes neotenicus P4 segment gut microbial communities from Petit-Saut dam, French Guiana - Emb289 P4 | ecosystem: Host-associated > Arthropoda: Insects > Digestive system > Gut ... | reverse complement strand
TTACTTACTTACTTACTCCATGGTGCAGAGTCCTTCTTGAGAAGCTAACTGGTTTGCAGGTAGTCAAGAAATTCCCCGCATTTCACGGAACCCGAAGGTTCATTACCGCACTCACAAGCGTCCACCACCTGTCTATATCCTGGGCCAGCCCAATCCAGTCCATATACCCACATACCACCTCCTGGAGATCCGTCCTAATATTATCCACCCATCTACGCCTAGGTCTCCTCAGTGGTCTCCTTCCCTCCGGTTTCCCCACCAAGTCCCTATACACCCCCTTCTCCTCACCACCCCATGAACAACCAGACTAAATTCCAATACCACGTCGAGTTACTTGTTTACAAGTTAGTATTTACCAGGAAGTCGAGCCGTCTTCCCTTTTAACAGAACCCGCATTTTCATGACAAAGATCAGAAGAGCCTGCCACTGGCCGTACTTTGATCCATATACAATCCAGCCCACACATAAAGTCTTACATTTCATTTCTTTATATTCCATTTTAATGTCACCCTCTCATCGGCGCCTAGCCCTCCCAATTTGTATCTCTCATAAGTTTTATTTCGACTAACAATTTGAAATTTCCCATGTCTTTCGATTTGTTACATTGCCCATTCATTTACACATTCCTTTCTTAATAAAAATTTCGTACTCCCATTATACTGTTTTCTCCGTTACTTCTTGTCCGTTCGTTCAAAATATTCTAGTAAGCACCCTTCCTCTGTAACACCCTCAATATATATTCTTCGCTAAAGGAAGAGCCAAGTCGTTCAGTCGTAAAAAGAAGAAGATAATAATTTATTTCGATGCTCTGAATTCAACAGTAGCAGCTTTCGGCTTAGTTAATTTCTGTTTCTCGGTTTAATTCTTAATTTAAAATAAATGCATTGCAGCAAATTATACAAAGAGTAAAGCTGGAAATCTATACCTGTAGCAGCAATGTGACTGCCCACAATTAGTTCAGAGGTTAATGCCTGTAAAATTATTCTTATCCCCAGCAATTTTGTGTTCAAGGGAACAACTTCCCTTTATGTCCCCGTCTCTCACACAGCACCCTTTTTCTCCACGCATGTACAGTTGAGGTCCACCTACTCTGAAGCACCGATGTCCTTTCCGCATCTGCATTGTGGAGTGTTATTTATGTTGAAAACTCTCTATTTTTCCGGCCTTTTGTTCGCTGTGCGTTATTGTATGCGTTTGTTTTTTTTTTATCAGAATAGAAGGTTTAGAGGGTTGGGTGAGTGGGTGGGAGGGAAGAGTGTTTGTGCGACAATCGGAAGTGACCTGTGTCCTACACGTTAATTACGAGAAACATGTTCCGGTCGTGCGGCTTACAACAGAGGAAATGGATTTGGTCTCCCAGACAGTTAAATCCTCTTTTTACACTCACTTTGAAAAATAAATACCTTTGTTTTTGTTTTCTTTGAGGTTGTGGTTTCAGTTCATTGTAAATTCTACATTTATGATCGCCTGAATACACAAATACACATAACGATAACATTTAATTACCCTGTAGTAAGATTTAATACGTGCTCCTGGAAACCGTGTATGTAAAATGGTTTATTTTTAGAGCCCACATACACTTCTTAAACAAGAACATCAGGCTTAATGTATCATTACCCTGGATCTGTCTGTGCGTCATATATTTGTCTAAACATTTCATATATTCAAGTACAGGACTGATTTTTCACAAAATTTTGCATGAATCGTATACAAATAGATGTCACCAAATATACTGTATATTTTCATTTCGTAGCATCACTAGTAACAGTATGGAGGCATCACAAACTTGGTTGGAAAGAAAATACTTTCCAGGTTTCTGTATCTGTTTGTACCATAAAGAAAGAGGCTGTCCATCCATGAACTGCACACTGTTATTTCCACAACTGATCTATTTATACTGCAGCATTGTCATAAAATGCCAGAATCGGAGTCTTGCAATATCAGCATCATGCACATTGTATTTCAGTTTAAATAAAAAATCGTCATTTATTTTTCGTTTGATAACATAACCTGAACGCCCTTTTGATGCTGTCTGAGAGCATTAAATCCGTTTTTAAATACTTAATTGATTTTAGATAATTTTCGATTTAGAGGGCAAGTAATAAGGGCAGTTCAACCGCAGCAAATTAGTATTTTTGTTAAACAGCAATATGATATAATTTGCAGGTTCGTATCCTCTTATAGTGTTCTATATAATATTATTTTACTTCTAATTTCAGTAAAACCATAGATTGCTAACTACAATAAATAGAGTGGTACAGTATTTAGAATTCTATTTTAAGTATGAACAGTTCTAAAGAGATTTTAGCTAAGGCTTGAATTCCTGTGGGACGTTTCTCTATGGCGACTGGCAAACTTTTACTGACATTTAGCTAAGACAGCTTCACTCTGACGACTGACTCGGACTACTTTCCCTACATATGAAAACACCACGATAATTGAAAAGTCACTAAGTATGCACTGTTGGACACAGCGACGTATACCAGAAGACTTTGGTATTCAACTTCACTGCTGTTTGAACCTCGAATTTCGCAGGGTTCAGCTGATTGAGATTCAATTAGAAAATGCACGCCTAATTTCTCGCGTCCATCGAAATGTTTCTGACATTTTTAGTTATGCGTAGACACTTTTAGTTATGTGTAGACACACAGAGTATTAAACTGTTTGGAATACGAAACGTTGTGACTGTTTACCAGTTATTGACGTTTCTGAATACTCTTGAACTACGTTCTTGGATATTCAAAGTGGAGGCAGCAGACTTTTCCGATGTGTCGGCAAGCATTTTCTATTCGTCACGACGTCATATGCTACCGGACTTGAATCTATATTAACACTATGAGGTACTCAAATTATGTTATAGGTGTAAAGAAGATAGAGAGAAGTGTTGATTTAAGGACGCTGATGGACATTTAGCGTCGGCGTTGCATGAATGAAACATGAGTATGTATCACTGGTATCATTATAATGACAAGCGAAAAATCTAAGTCCTGGGAGAAAAACCTGCCTCAGGGCCACTTCTTGTGCAGTTGATATTTTCCGACTAAAATGTTGTTGCTTCGATAACGGACTATATTCTTGTTGTGTCCTACCCGTCTCAGATGCCATTGTTTTATTACCTTATATCCTAATAAAATGTGGCAAAATTTTCCAACTGCGAGGCGTCTAATGGGATTTCCTCCACCAATGATTTTGTTCATTTTCAAATATTCCTTTTAGCAGCCACTCTCTTTTAAAAAACCCTAGGCGACGGCCTTCTTTGTGGTTTAATTTGAGAATTCGTTTCTACCCCTAGACTTTAGGACGAAAAACTAATTTTTCTTTAAACCTGAAAAAGTCTTCAGAAATGTGCAGGATATAATGATGATAATCGGAGGTAATTTTCCTGTAATTCTTCATGTTTATAATACGAAAGCATATACGTGGTGAAATGTTTAAGCTTTGAACATTATTACTAGTGGATCTTGTAGAGTTATTTCATTTCGATTGGAAAATTTGAGTTGAATGTCAGTGCGGAATAAATCCTAAATGCAGAATGGTTCCTAAATAACGTACCTTTTTACACGGCATTGGCCAGTATGTAATTTTTTCATTTATTTTGTTAACGATGTATGTAAACAGGCAAGCTGTTGTAGAATCTGGAATGTACAACGGAGAGGGTATAAAACCGAGAAATATAGAAGATACAGCACTAACACTTTCTCCTATATGTAATAATTCAAAGGGCATCTGGCGTTAATGCTTAAGTGAAGAAGAACATTTGGAGGCTAGAAATGAAATATAAAAGAAATATTTATGGACTTATACATTTACGTATTTCTTTCTCGTAACTTTGTATTCGCCAGTTATTTACGTAACGCAGGAAAGATTTTCACTGCAAGTGTATCTGAAAGTGGATGAAAGGGGAGAAGTTCTGGGAGATATAGACGGAAATTGCGTAGCTTGTGAGGGAGTTGCTTAATGCTGTCTCCATAGAGCATAGTCCCTGAGAAGCTCATAACAGATGAGCAAGTAAATAAGTTCCGCTGTTTCCTTGTCCAAATACTCATTACTGTGTTCTCAAGAACCGACTATTTTTTTTCCTGGCTTACATAAATACACTCCACATTCTTACGTGACATTTCCTTTATGTTATATTTTAATATTATCCTCCTGTCTGTATCTGCCTCCCAAGCTTCTTTTCCGTTTAGAATTCCCCCTGCACTCTTTTATCCAATTCTTATGTTTAAACCTTTCAGTTTTATTTGAGAAATAGATTTTGTAATATTATTTTGAAACAGAATTAAAACCACGATTGCTGAAAAAAATCAGTCGCTGCAATATTTTCTTCCTCTGTAACATAGGGGAGGTATGCAATACGAATAAATCATATTTGACAATAAAACCGATCAGTTGATAAGCAAAGTGGACTATGTATTTAAAATTATGGTAATTCAAGTTGAGTTATAAGTAATCACAGTTGTAAATTTTACCTTTTAATGTTTGCGCACGGCCTGTTGATGGCTTGATAATAAACCGAAACGTGTAAATGTCGCTGATTTCCTTACTTAAATATATACTTGTGTTTGACGTACAATGATTGGTTTTATCGTTATTATAACACAGCAAAGTGAATTAGCTGAAAGTTAAAAAATTTGTCCTTATGGTCTGAATTTCTTTACTGGAAGTCAAAAGAAACATTGATTTCGCATTATTTTAGTCTGCATCCCACATGGCATTGTGTCAAAAATCTCTAGTTCGTCCATAGTAAAATCAAATCTTCTCTCTGTGAGGTAGTTGAAAGACGTAAAGGTTTCTTATGTGAACATCAATATTTTTATTGTATTATATTACTTATTATACATAAATATAAAAATATAATACTGAATGATCTCCCAGTACGGCATGTTTCGAAACTGCATAGGTCAATTTCAGGTTGCTGTAAAACGTAATGAGTTTTATTTGTTTTTTGTTGTACTCGCACCACGTCACCAACAGCTATCATTCAAGTACCATAAACAATCAAAGTCGCATTAAGTTTTAAAGTAACCTGAAGATCACCACACACTATAAACATGCCATAATAGCAGATAATTCATTGTTATATTTGTTACATTTAGATATGATAGTATATAGCACAATAAGAATATTGTGCTAATAATAATTCATTACTTCGATTACATACATATTCACATAACACAGCGGAATTCAAACTAAAAGAAAGAATAGAAAAATGCTTTTGGAGATCTTATCGTTAGAAAAAATAATTTCAGTCTTTTTTGGGCATTGATAGAATTTATTCTCAGGTGTCACGAATTAACTCAACTGAATGTTAAGGATCACTATTGGGACATGACCCGTAAGTTGAAAAACGTTACCAAAAATAACAATGTGTGAATATTTATTAAAATATCCACGTAGTAATTAGCCTCGCGTATGGGTGAGGAGAGGGGGGTATATAGGAGCTTGGTGGGGGAAACGGAGGGAAAGAGAACACTAGGGAGACCTAGGCGTAGATGGGTGGATAATATTAGGATGGATCTCCATGAGGTAGGACGTGGGTATATGGACTGAATTGGGCTGGCCCAGGATAGAAACAGGTGGCGGACGCTTGTGAGTGCGGTAATGAACCTTCGGGTTACGTGAAATGCGGGGAATTTCTTGACTAGCTGCAAACCAGTTAGCTTCTCAAGAAAGACTCTGCACGATGGAGTAAGTAAGTAAGTAAGCAAGCAAGTAAGTAATTAGCCTATAAGTAAATAAATTTTATTATACTTATATACTGTAGTTTATTTTGTGCCTTGCACAAGACGCAGTTCGTATCCATTACTAAAACCAGTGGATTATGCTGTGCACGCAGAAGTAACCCTTTAATATAAAATCAGAAAAGCGTAAGTATATTGTCATAGCAAAATACATGTTTTGTATTGTCACAGCTGGTGGCACATACAGTACATTTACCCCTTGACTTTGAACGGTTCAAAAAATATGACAGCCCGTATCGTACTATCTTAATACTGCAGTGGGTTTTACACCTTACCTTCCTTTCAGAAATTCGTACTTTTGTAAATTTGTTGTGTTCTTAAGTTAGCGGTTTGATATCTCACCCGGAGACCAGCTATATACAAAGTGCAACGTTAGATCTTCCATGGAGTTTCTGGTGTTACACGTCGCTTTACCGAATTGCGATTCATTGTCATCATTTTATGAAACGATATAAATAAACAAATTTGTAATGAAATTTGTGAGTTTCTATAAATAAACAATAAACATATTCAAGACCCGTTCCTGCAACAGTCTAATTCAATTTCAATATTTAACATATTTTAATACACTTCTCTAAAAAATAGTTTTGTTATAATTCTTCTCCCTTTTACTCAGCTCTTCAAGCGAACATTTTTAAAGACATTTAGCGTCCAGAAATGTGTAAATAGTTTTTCTCCCCCTCTTTACGGAGTTCAGCCTGTAGAAACTTCTCGAATGAAATGCGGTACAAAGAAGCTTAGAGATTAAAAAAAAGTGGAATTATACCCTGTATAATATCCCTCATTCCGAATTTTAATACATTTCTGTAAGTTCCATCTCTTTCTTTTAATAGCCCATAATACTGCCGTCTATCATAAAGATAAGAGATGTACAAATTCCTTAAGGTTTGTGTCATTCTGAATTCAAAAGGGAACACTAATTTTATTCTCTTGTTATATCCCAGCCATCACTTGTAATGGATACAATATTCGTTCGATATTGAATGACGTGCATTTTACTAATTGCTTGGAGTTGTTCTATTTTTATATTCCCCTTCCGTTTCTCACGTCCCATTCTTCGAACTTGTGTTATATTAACGTTTAACATATTATCTATAAACCAGGCGTGGATTAGTTACATGGCCTCCTGTGACACTCTGTTGGGGATCAGGATCACAATTTTGTGACGTCAATGCTCAAGTGTACGACATGATATATCTGTGTCTGAGCTACTAATGACTAGTATTACCCTATCATAACATTTACCTTGATGCACGGTGCATTGACTATAAAAAAAAAAACTCAAAATCTGTATTGTCGGTGCAGAGACGGATGGCTGTAAATCCTAGTTGTGTTATTTATTTTCGCTTTTTAAGCGTTTTGATTACAGAATTTAGATTACCTGTTTACCTGTTCGCGTCTGTTTGCCTGAATATTACATTAGCAAGCTGCAGTCGTAATGGAGAATTTCCCAAGTCAGCAGTGTTAGTTAGATGTACCTATATGCCGGCTGTTTATTCTCGTAGCCTAACACGACGTGATTATATTGTGCCTTTACAATTAAATTTCATTGTAGTAAATTCTAGAAACCCGTTGCGCAAATTGAATAGTCTTGTGATTTAAATTAAAGTAATATTCTCACGCAGTAAATATAAGATAGGATTGTCAGTTACCTGCTCTGGGATTCCCCCATAATTACTGACCCTCATTATCTAATCCTGCCTTGGTCGAATTCGCGGTTGCTAGTCTGACCCAAGCGACTCAAGTTGACATCAGCACAACTCCTTTCTTAGTATATATTTTAATGTCATTCTAAAACACAAGTCTAATTGAACCAAGTGATATTTTGTCGGAGATTTTTACTGAAATACTTTAGACGTCTTATCCCTCCGGTGCACACTACATGCCCCGTCTATCTTATCCTTCTGTTTTACATTACCATAATGAGATTTGGCAAGCAGTAATAATTAGGAAGCCCTTTCATTCTTCGGTTTTTCTAACTGCTCTTCCTCCTTTCTCGTCGTTCCACTTTTTTGGACTATTTAGACATTTTTTTTCTATGTTTTCATTTCTAATACAGTAAATTTCAGTCACTTTCATGAGACTTGTATTCTCTTCCCACAGTCCGCGAGATCATCTTACTGCTCTTCGGGTAGACGACAATATTTTTTTACGCCGATGATCCTAGTGGACGTAAAAAAAGTGTACAAAATGTAAAATTTCCCTTCCACGCCACAAAGTCACGTGTAGCTGCATTCTTAATTTCGGCACTAAATTGAGGCTAGTGTTTAGCTTCACTTCCTAACAACTTTAGCCCCAGAAAAATGCTGTCGGTGCCCACTGAATAGGAGGCTGTTTGGGCCCCATCTTCGGTCTGAACACTTTGAATTAAAGAATTCATTCATTAATTTACATATACGGAGCTGCGCGACTGATCCGTAATGAAGGCAAGTCTGTTCTCGGAACGCTAGAGTGGAGAATATTGCCACATTGCGGAGATGTTTCCTAGCATCGTGGAAATGCGCAGACACTGAAAACTACCGACACGTGCTCATCTCCGATCGATTAATTAAGTCCCTCGCACAGAAGTGAGAATCCTTCAGATTCTGAGCTAAATTTTGCATCTGCGGAGGATACTGGAACACTAATCTATCTAGACACAAGTCACCATTGTTTAAATGTGAAATAAATTGTATGTATAGCGACATGAATCAACTTGTTGCGCGCGCATCCCCCTAGCTCGCTCTGTTTGAAACTTGTGACGACGCAGTAAGTTAAGCATTCTGTTGAGTAAACACGGATTTGTTGACGTTGAAACATTTATATGTCAACAAATTTATGTCAAAGTAAGGTAATGGTACAGAAATAATTACTCCTAATTATCTGGAGTAGTATATTTTCTTAAGAAATTCCTTAATTTCACCCACCAGCACTGCATTAAATACACGTGTCGGGAATTGTAGTGATAAATTAATGAGTGACCGCAACTTGTGAACTTAAATCAAGAGTAGGCTCTGCCAGTGACAGACTATTTCGTTTATTTATCAACCCTATTTCCACTCCGCAGTTTAAATGACGTCGAATGTTTTGGTGATTATGACTGATGGTTGAAAAAGTGAAAATGAAAGGCTGTGGTCCGTTGTAAAGTAAAACACATATCCTAGTATTTGCTTGGAGGGACTTACTAACGCCAGTAAGAAAGTCAGGCACGAAATTCGAACTCGTGATCTGATAGGCCAATGCCTATGCGCTGAGTTCTCTGGTAGGCTACGTCCTAATTCCTGTGCCGCAAGATCTCGCCTCTGGCCTAGGCCGCCTCGTTGTGGACATTTCTAGATCACGTGCAATTAGACACACTCAGCTGTTTGGAATCTGCTGAGAGAGCAGTCGGTCGTCGCAGAGGACGCTACCTACACAACACACAACAAACAACAGAAGAACTTCCATGATCTCAGCGGCATTCGAACCAGTTATCGAAACAATCAAGCGACCTTTAAACCCACGCCTTCGACAGCGTTGTCACCCGAATCGGCTTCCACTTATATTAATTACTACGCCAGAATTAGCGTCTTGGTAGCGATAAGAAGAAGATGGCTTATCGCTAATACTTCTGTTTTTAAATACCGACTATAACATTTAATCTGTTGTAGAGAATTGTGTCTACCATCTGCCCCATGTCTGAAATACGACACCAACAGTAGCTTCACAGAATGGCTTCAACTTCATATCTATAATTCGTGGTAATTTTTATGCTCTTTTACGCGAAAATCGGCATAGCAGCTGCGCGAGTCTGCATTGTAGGTACGCTTGTATTTGGTTGTCTTGGAAATTCTTGTGTTTGTAATTTTGTTTGTATCTTTGATTGCTGTACATTTTGTTAAGCAGGATAATACCAGCGTGTCAAACGCGAGAAATATTTTGTCGTATGACAACCGATAATTCATTGTAGCATGACGTGTGAAATGAATATAACGACATGTTGGAAAAATATCGACAGGTTGCATGTGTGATATTAATGCCTCCAAGGCGTCAAATATTTAGCATCATCAAATATGCCACAAGCGTGAAGGTGTTTGATGAAGTGTGTAACGAAGCAAAAGGATATGCTTATACACAGGCATAGCTGAGTATTCGTAACACATCTGTGTCTGAATCTCATCGTTGCACCGTGCATTTCGTAAAATAACTTCAACTATTAACCAACAAATGCACCTATAGAACGTTCACTTAAAACACTTAAAACCACTCCGACATGTTTCGAACTTTTCAGATCATCGTCAGGGAGTTTCGTCGTTCCTTGCTAAAGTTATTACATAATCACGATTTAGTTCGTTTTTGAAACAAGGTGTTGTGGCAGTATATCATGTTGTGTAGGAATCTGTCGTAGAGAGTGTAGTTGGCTAGGTGTGCATCATACGACGCACACCTAGCCAACTACACTCTCTACAACAGATTCCTACACAACATGATATGCTGCCACAACACCTTGTTTACAAAAACGAACTAAATCTTGAATATGTAATAACTTTAGAAAGGAACGACGAAACTCCCTGATGATGATCTGAAAAGATCGAAATATGTCGGAGTGGTTTTAAGTGTTTTAAAGTATTTTAAGTGAAAGTTATATAGATGCATTTGTTGGTTAATAGTTGAAGTGACATCTGTGTCTATTGGCAACAGTGGCTGTAAGAGTAAGTGCTAATTTTAATTACTACTTGAAGACACTGTCGATAGCTAAGACCACTTATTGTCGGTTATAAATCAATGAATGAGAATGGGGCGTTGATAGGATGATGCTGACAGAAAGAAGCCGAAGTACTTTGAGATAAACCTGTCCCAGTGCCACACTGTCCACCAAAACTCTGACGTGGCCTGCCTAGGGTAGAACTCGAGCCTTCGCATGAAATGTGCTTTTTCTGAGAATATTTGTATCGGCTTATTTAATTCATAATTTAGTTTCTTAAGTAATAATGGGTAAATGATAAATAACCTGGGATGCGCACAAGTAGGACAGAAATATCCCAAAAATAAGGTTTGGTTATCTGTACAAAATCCCTCTCTACAACAGATTCCTACACAACATGATATGCTGCCACAACACCTTGTTTACAAAAACGAACTAAATCGTGATTATGTAATAACTTTAGCAAGGAACGACGAAACTCCCTGATGATGATC
>Ga0123357_10012641_pt1 | contig 10899 bp, 6 predicted proteins | sample TergutEmb28metaG_FD_89873 | JGI IMG/M metagenome (GOLD analysis project Ga0123357, IMG submission 89873) | Embiratermes neotenicus P4 segment gut microbial communities from Petit-Saut dam, French Guiana - Emb289 P4 | ecosystem: Host-associated > Arthropoda: Insects > Digestive system > Gut ... | reverse complement strand
TACATTCTCCCTGAGGATGGTCTATGTTGACCGAAACATGTTGGAGATTTTAACAGTAATATAATATCTTTTAGTGTATTTTAATAATAAAACATTGTGCAATAAGCTGGATATTCAAAATAACTTTTAATAATAGTTGGTTTCTGTAGTTTGGGAGACTACAACAAGCTGGATTTGTAGAAAGAACGGTAAGGAAACGTCTTGGTTCACTGTAACACGAAAGACTAAAATTATGATTGGGGGATAAGGAAAATCTCTTTGCATGTGGTGGACATGGCATGGGAGAGTTCAAATTGTGGGCTTTTGTGTTAATGAAGTTGAACCTACTTTACTGTCGTCAGAAGTTTGTAATAATGACATTGATACCTCATATGTTAGATTTTTGTCCTACAGATGGGTAATAACGACCCGTAGAAAATTAGGCTTCGAATTTCTTCCTTATTACTCTTTTTAAACATCCTGTAGTTAGGTCTACATCTACCATTTGTTTGTACTCTATATTGTAAATAAATTCTGCCACAGTATTTTCATCCACAACGTTATCTAATCTCGTATAAAACTGAAAAACTGTTGTACATTTCATTTTAGCTTCCTATCGTCTGATTCAAGTTTAAGGTCTTGAACAAATATTAAAAGCACGCAAAAGCTAGTGTGCTGCCTTTCGATGTACCGAAAGGTTGAAGAATTTAAGGTTTGAAACTTCCGTTAATGTCCTCTTCTACAAAATTGAGAGGCGAGGTTTAAATTATATGGCACTTACCCTTCTCGCGTCATTGTCGTTTGCGCATTGACAGAGTTTAAAACGTAAACCTGCTAAAATAAATGTTGCAGATTTTGTATTGCCTTATAAAATTTTGAATCCGACCTTCAATGTCGTTAGTATTGCTCCCACCTCAAAATTTGCAAGATATCCCGTTGGTACAGCTGGTTTGTACCGTGATTAAAAATTAGTTTCATAATGTCCATACAAAGTTTCAGGAAAGGCTGTTAGATAATCTCTAGGTGAAGTAAGGTATGGAAGGAAGCACGCAATTCGCACGTGGCTTTCTGAATGCTAAGAACGTAGGTGTAGGTTTAACTTTACAGCGTTTAATACTTCTGTGAGTCTTAGTTGTGTTTGAGATGGTTTATAGCGCTTGAAATGTGGTTAATAAATACCAATAGACTTCGTAAATTTGATATAATATATAATTAAGCTCCATATATTACGTAGTCTCTCACCCCATGGGAGGCTCTTTTCTTCTAAATATGAACACTAGTCAGCTCATCACACAATTCCCTGCTCCAACGGAAGCAGAAAATCTGTCACTGCCCTATAGAACAACTGCCTCAGAATTATTTTCTGTGTCGGATGATTCTAGGCCTACCCTTTGCATTTTCTGTCTCCTTCGCAGGTAGTTTCCTTTTGTCCTCATCGAACACCGCGAATTGCACCCGATGGATTTTTCCGACATGTCACACGTGGGTTGCCACTAAACTTTGTCTTCATACCCAGAGTAGGACACACATCGTAGATATTTCCCTTGGAGACTTACCTGCATTTATATGATTTATCTTTCAAATGGAGAGAAGCGTCCTCTGTGACGTATGAACTGAGGCCTAAGAAACAAGTGACGATATGAACATCTTGCCTTTTAAGAGACAAGTACAGGAAATAGTATATTCCCTCCTTTGGGAGGGAAGTACGGGAAATAAAATATCTCGCCTGTCGTGAGAGATATGCAAGAAATACGGTATCTCTCCTGTCGTGAGAGATGTGCAAGAAATACGGTATCTCGTCTGTCGTGAGAGATGTGCAAGAAATACGATATCTTGTGTTTCGTGAGAGATGTGCAAGAAATACGATATCTCGCCTGTTGTGAGAGATGTGCAAGAAATACAATATCTCGCCTTTCGTGAGAGATGTGCAAGAAATACGGTATCTCGTCTGTCGTGAGAGATGTGCAAGAAATACGATATCTTGTGTTTCGTGAGAGATGTGCAAGAAATACGATATATCGCCTGTTGTGAGAGATGTGCAAGAAATACAATATCTCGCCTTTCGTGAGAGATGTGCAAGAAATACGACATCTCGATGTTTACGACATGGGTATAAATACAATAAGGAAAACGGAAGGCCTAAAACGCCAGAAATGTAGGCCTGCGGGAATTTACGAACTGTTTATAATTTATAATCACCCACCTACGCGTATACCTAGCAAGCATTACGCTAGCACTGGACAGGAATGTAATTGCCATGAATGCTGGGCTGTGCTATATGCTGGGTCAAAATGTTATTCCATGAAGGTCGGGATGAGGCCAACTTTGGAACCGAAGCATTATTTTAGTGAATGTTACGCTAAGTTATACTCTGTACCGATAAATAATTCCATATATGTCTGTATGAGGCAGACAGTGGAGAGAAAGTTTGTTTCCATGCATGTGGGAAACAGTCCGAAAAACAAATTGAAAAGTTAAACAGAAAAGGAAATTAGTCTAGAAATTTATGAAAGAAGGTCTCTGTGTATTCTCACGTCCTGTATTCATACTACAATGCCAGTATTTTATACTGGTCTGAAGATGACCGTCTGAGGTCCAAACATATTGCCACATTACAGATATAACAGTGTTTGTACTGACGGCAATTTATTCCCCTCTTCAAAATGAACACTTTTGATGACGGACTTTAATTCCGACATTTAAGGAACACGATATATACTTACATCCTATTATTTGCGTATAAAATTGTAGCATAGTTAAGAAGTGGTCACTTACCGTACGGCACTGAAGTGCTTCAAAAACCATAAATAGTTACCAAAAAACGCGACGCTTTTGGCAATGAACCATGGATTTCAATATGTCGGGTGTAACGTGAAAAATGGATAAGAAGTACAGAGGTTGATTTTTGACAGTTAAAAATGCTACTATTTCTCTCACTCGCGAATTCATACCTTATTCATTTTTCCCCCTATTAAACAATGCACCAACTCAGCGACTCAGTATCTTTCCTGTCGCAAATTCGCGAAATCGCTAAACCAATACCGCGTTCACTGAGTAACTCTTACGTATTCACTTATTAACATATTTAGCAGCCCATAAACACATTCACTTCCTTACTCTCACCAACTCATTCATTCGCTCACTAAATTACTTAATCCCCCGCTAATCCACTCGGTCAATCATGCATGAACTTCCTCAGCCTGCACACTATCAATTAACAAAATCAACAACGTGATGCGAACAGCCATAGATGTGTGGTTTCAGGATGTACAGCCCTCTGGAATGCGATGCCATATTTACTGCTAATTTGTTACGGGTGTTTCAGAGGAACCTGGGCCTCCATTTTTAAGTAAAATTGCATTTAATATGGCGTCACATCCCACAAGTCTGTAATCTTCAATGGAATTATGGATACTTACCGTTCTGCCGATGCCCCATTGCCAGACCTTCCACGCTTGCTTCGCGATCATGGTGAAGACGGACGTACGGTTACTTCGTCTTGCATTCTGACGACATTCGCAGGCACTGTTCTTTCCAAAACATTCAGGACACTCACGCACGTCGGTTTATTTGGCTTGGTGATGAATTTGTCACGTACATCTTGCTGTGAGACTGACTCTCCCATTTCTGTGTCACATTGTTGGTTTCCCTACAGCAATAACGAAACACACGCTACAGATAACAGTGGCCCTCATACTCACCTTTACTGTTTCTCGGTTGCTCGTGATGTGTCAACATGGATTTATTGACATGTCCTTTGTCACGGCGTTACCACAAAGCATTCAGCCAGAAGTTCAGTACACTGAGTCCAAACACAAATTTTGTCTCTGAAACCTAACCAGTTACATGTTTCGGCTAACATATGGCCACCAACAGGGTAATTGCAAGAATAAAAGGACAATGATTACAGCTGCATGAGAGGTTTGAGATTTTGTGCCTTACAAATATACAGTGTGTCCCACTCGCTACCGAAACCGGCATTTCTTTAATAATTCTAACACCAATGAAGATATTGCAACGAAATTTGAACAGGGTTACGTTCGTTGTGTGAGAAATGAAGAGAAATGTGTCTGTAGTGTGTGTCTATAGTCGTTGCAATATCCTCATTAGTGGTAAAATTATTAAAGAAATGCCGAGTTCGGTAGCGAGTGGGACACACTGTATTTTTATGTAATGTGCATAAGTTCAATATGCATTGAGATCTCCAACCTCCCATGCAGCTGAATAACATTTTCTTTTTATTTTTGCGATTAGCCTGATGATGGCTATATACTAGTCGAAACATTTAGCTGTTCATGTTTGAGAAACAGTTATGTGTCGACTGAGTGTCCTGTACTTGTGGTTATGCTGTAAAACCTAACGGCGATGAATCACCGTAAGACGACACGGAGCTCATGTGAACTTTAACTAAATGCCTTAATCCCGGTTGACAGTTCTTGTTTTGGAGGTCGGAATTTCGTCCCGCCCTTTAAGTATTTTCTGAAATATTAGTAGAATTTAAGTAGGCCACGGCTGCAAATTCGACACTGTACGTAAAAAATCTTCATAGATGGATAAGAGTCGACACAGAATCAACTCACAGAGTAGCTGTTTAAATAGCTAAGTAGCTAGCTAACTGAACTATTATTGAGCAGTTGGCAGTAATTTTAAATTTTGACGTTTTGCTGACCGTGCATCTCAGTATATTTATCTCAGTAACTAATCAACTTGATGCACAACATTTTTATTTTACGATAAGTTTATTTCATGCCTCTACATGTTTCGAGCACATGTGCTCGAAACATGTAGAGGCAAAGCAGTCCCGTTACAAGCCTGGAGGTGCCCCGAGGGTTCTAGGAAGTTAAGGTTCCCAGATTTCATGACAACGGCACAGGATGGTGGTAAGATTGTCAGCCTTAGGCATCGGCCGCCTTTACCCCCATGAAATACTCCTGGTACTCATTTCTGTTAGAGGCTGAGTCGACCCCAGTGCTATAGTGCGATCGGAAGGATTTTATGTCAATGAAAAATCCCACTGACACCAGCTGGGATCGAACCAGCGACCTTCCGATTTGTAGCACAGCACATGTAGAGGCATGAAATAAACTTATTGTAAAACAAAAATTTTGTGCATCAAGTTGGTTAATTATTGAGATAAATAAGTAATTTTAAATTTCCTTTTGACGTGCCACAAACGTGGCAAGACAGGAATTCTGCTCGCGTTGCTGACAGGAACCGCAGCAGCAGTGTTGGAATTCATCTGGAGTGCGTGATTTCAGAGTTTCGCCGCGAAGTATACGAGATTTATGCTCTTCTGGGATGTTACGCAGCCTATAGTGGTAATTCCTCACCGAAGTTTCGGGACAACCCATCGGTCCATTCTTCAAGGGTCAAGAATCACAAGAAGAAAGCTTTTCGTCTTGGATTTCTGTACCCTTGAAGATAAGACATATAGGTTTTCCCGAAACGTCAGTGACGAATTAGTTGTCACTATAGATTAATATCCCAGAAGAGAGCAGATCTTATCTTGAGGTGGTACGTTAGTCCAACCAAACGTGGCCTCACGGAGCAGCAGATAGATTCTGTTACTGCTCAGAATAAAGCGAACGGTTAAAGTGACATTTCTTTAATTCTCGCTGTTAGTGGCTGCATGTGCCGCACGATTTTCCTCACTAATTAGCCCAGAACAGCAGTCCAGTATTCTCACCGCAGCTGTAACTTTTATGCCATAAAGATTCTTTCACTAAAACTTCCAGTGTAAAAGCGGGTTGCACAACCTGAAAGAGGAATTTTCAAAATACGAGCATTTGCATCTAATCTAAAACAAAAATTTCTTTAATATCCATCTTCCTCTTTTTTTCCGACATTAACTGCAGCCCACGTTTAGAAGACGTCGATTTGTTGTCTAATAGATTCTTTGATGGTGGTTATGAAGTCCATTGAGATGATGAGGTGATTATGGGTGGTAAATGACACGTAAGGGGAAGAGTTTGGCCTATTTTTAGTTACTAAGCCCAAATTGGAGTGACAGAGAACCTCTCTAACCCGACCGATATTCGAACCAAATATCTCTATAGTATATACACTGCTAGACACTTGCTACAACAAACTTTGCCCTGACAGCACGAATGGTGTAATGATCACGTCTCAGTGAGCCTTGCGGGTTTTAATCAGGCGGTACCTTTGAAGCCCCCCCCCCCCGCCCCCCTCCGCCGGAAGCGCAACGCGCCGCGTAATGACTGGTTTATTTCTTTCCTATCCCGGACGTGCCGGACACTGAACAGCTCTTTTTCCCTTTGGGTGTGAGTTATCTTATTTCTTCCTGAGCGGACACGTTTTATTCCTCCCATGCTCATGTTCATTGTTCACTGCTCACTATTCAGTATCTAAACTGTTATCATTAAATAACTGTCAAACAATAATAGTACTACCAAACAATTTTGAATTTTTTCCCCCATTAGTAATATCACTCACCCTTTCTGTTTGGGAATAAAAATGACAGATGATTTTCGCTTAATGATTTGCTAATAACGTCTGTGTCGCTGTGTGACTCACACGACCGTAAAGGCGTGGTCCGACATGGAGTACCCATATTTTCCTGCTGTTTTCTCTTCGGCTGTGCGGGACCAATGCGTAACTGGAGTTGCTGGTGACACAAGACTAACACTGCACGCTTGCTGTTATTTCCTTTAATTGCACACAAGATCGATAAGTATTTAAAGCTGAAGTTGCTGTTTAACTAGTAGACGAATTCTTATAAAACGTGATTTGGGCATAGTTACAAGTCCGATCGCCTTCGTAGCATCCGACTTCCTGTCACGAAAAATCACAGTAGGCGTGTGCGAACAATTGCAGCACTGAGGGCACTTGTTGTTCATTAATGAAATATTGTGTGATAGTATGAATATTATGTGTATATGTATGTATGTGTGTAGGCCATGAATACCCAGGTCTTACTAGGGTATTTCAAATGTAATTGAATGTGGCTGACACGTGAAACCTATACGCATTTAATAACAAAATGTCGTTCAGTCAAAAGACAACAATATATTCCATAATGTAAAGTTTGCTACATGTTTCGGTTACAAATAACCATCAACAGGCAGACATTTCAGTACATGGACATGACATGTTCAGTGCTTATAGAATGGGATCCCATACTGTAAGCACTTAACATGTCATGTCAGTGTACTGAAATGTCTGCCTGTTGATGGTTACTTGTAACCGAAACATGTAGAAAACTTTACATTATTGAATATATTGTTGTATTTTTAACTGAACGACGTTTTAATTAGTATTACAACACAACGGGATGGTTCATATAAAAAAATATCTATACACATTTAGCTTGCAGTCTGACAGCAGTCACAGAGCGGTCAGTACAGCCAGACATACCGACCTTAACACAGCTGGACCACCCACAGGCCTACAAAGTCTTGTGAAGAGGAATCTGTAATTTAACAGTTACAATCCTCACAAAGATACGGAGTTTACGGTTACCTATTGCTCCTTGTCGGAACATGCATAAGTGCAGATAATATAAAGACTTTAAACAAGAATCATATAACTAATGATACGTATTCATCCCTCCTTCACCACACAGACATACGAGTTGTCGTAACTTCATCAGAACATTCGCTTTAAATAGTTGAAATGTTGACACTAACTGAAACAGCGGCTGGTTCATAGATATTTATCAGGAATCAGTGCGAAATCTTAAAACCCCGTTTGTTAAAGGTAATATCAGTAACGTAAAGTTTTCATATGACGCTAAAGTAAAACGTTGTACATGAACGCTAAGACTGTAAATCAGGCTCAAAAAAAATTCCTCCCATGTCTAATTAAACACCAAGAATGTATATCGCATGGACTGAGCGAGTTACATATGAAAACAGGCGATGATTTTGATATGCGCTGTGATGATATTTACAAGAATATCAGAAGTAAAACTATAATTTTAGAATTTTATGTTTTATTGATCTTGCGTCTCGATACATCTGTGTAATAAAAACCAATTTGATGCACTGTTTATCCTCAGATTATTCAGTCAATCAACCTCTACATGTTTCGGGCATATTTGTAGCCCATCATCAGGAGGTACACTGTATATATACAACAATTGGTACGTGTTGTGCTTTTTAGTTTACTGTCTGTTGTCCGGCCAGCAGACAGTAAACTAAAAAGCACATCACGTACCAACTGTTGTATATATACAGTATACCTCCTGATGATGGGCTACAAATTTGCCCGAAACATGTAGAGCTTGATTAACGAAATAAACTGAGGATAAATGTTGCATCAAGTTGGTTTTTATTACACAGACGTAATTGTAGAATTAAAAATACACAAAATTTACCTCCGTCAGGATGTGACATCCTGCAGTTTATAAGATACTTCGCGACATTTCGGGGCAGACTACTGCCTCCATCTTCGAAGAGGCAGGAAATTTCTCCAAAGCGCTGGTAAGTTTCTAGCAGAGTACACGACGTCGCATCTCAGCAGAGGCTAATTTTTACTGTCAAGGCCATTAGACCCTCAAACGTCGGAAGAGAATGCAAGCATCTTCCATTCAATTTTATTTCATATTTGCGTAGAATTTTATTGCATATAAAACACTAAAATGCAAATAGCTACCAAACTAGCTGTTTATTACGTAACTAAGGTCTAATAATAGTTAGGCACCTTCCTAAGAAACCAGCTAACTCTTTAAATACATACTTAGCTGCCTACATAACTAAGTAGGAAATTTTATTCTGAGTTTTCTTCCTATATAGATTTAATTCGGAACTCAGCTTTACGACGCTGGAAGCCAGGGAGTTGAATGGAAAATAGCCGCAAAATCAGTACCAAACTATAAATATATATCCAACCAGATACCTATTTTCGTTCTTAAATACATGTATATAACTTAAAAATAACTAACTCCGTTATACAAGGTTTTTCATCGACAGTTGATAAAGATCTAACCAGTATAGTTGTTATTTTTGTTGTTCTGTGTATTGTCTATGTGTAAATGTGTACTGTAATACTGCCACCGGGTGACAACCCAATTGCAGTTAACAAATATATCATATAACATAAAGATCCCCCGTTTTAATAGAAGCTTTAGGTTCTTCATCCATTTAAAAAAAAACGCAAATTCCCATACAGTTGCTTCCTTTTCAGTTCTTTACAACCATTTCTAGTATACATTAACATTGTATTAAATAAATTATATTTACAGTTCCTACCGTATGAGAAGATTTCGAAGCTTAGGGAATGCAGATGTTTGTGCAGCCCACAGCTTGTGATATCACACGTGGACTTGGTCCCGAAGGAAGCAGATTTTTGAGCAGCTTTCTTCAAGTAAAAAATAAATCCTGCTTGGTTAGGAGCTTGAGCAAACAATATTATCAACACAAATATTGAAAAGGGGTTATCAGCAAAATAAACTCGGAACTGTCTGGAGAGTCCTACGCTGTGCTCACAGACACTGGGCACAGCGCAAAGTGCCACTGAGCGACGGATGACTGAGTCAAGACAATTACTCTTGGTCGCCGCACGCACAGCTGATAAGCGACTACGCTGCTGAGATCTCTCACAGCAAATGAAATTACAATCATGTTAGACCTTAGAGTGCAGTAAACACACATAGATACTTTGTGTGCGGGGAGAATGGAGGGAGACATGTATTGGCTAAACATTGTGACAAGGATTTGGGCTTTAGAAGGACAACTGCCGGCTGAAGTGTTGTTGTGCAGTTCTGTTGCCGTATCTCTCCCCCCTCCCCCCCACCCACCCACCCCATTGTGGTTGGTTAATCAGGTCTGCTCCAGTCCGTACTTTCGGGGCAGGACTGGAGGAGTGGCATGACATTAGTTGTATATGCCCCACTCTTGTAGGGGATTGGGAGAACAGGTTACAACCCAGAAGGACATGTGTTAAGATCATTATATATTGTTGGATTTACCTCTGAATAGTGAGAATCGGGTGGAGAATTGGCAGGTGTGGATATTCTCCAGTAGCAGTCAAGGTCTGAAGAAATTAATCTGTTCATATAGAGGAAAAATAATTGGAGATTAATGTTAGAGGGAAGGATGTGATTAATCAGAAGAATTATCGATAGGTGAAAGAGAGGATACGGAGAGAAAGACAGATCGAGCGATGGATAGCTGAGTCGAGAGAGAGGTATGTCGATGGTTATGTGCAAAGGAGGTATTATAGATAGATGAAAAAGGAGGGCTGATTTGTGGAAGTATGTACGCAAACAGGATATATGGAGAGAATAGTAGGTGGCAGTAATGGTGGGTGTGTAGATGAAAATTGAGCTCATTGGTTACACTGGATGTTTGGATGTACAGGCAGCCGGCCGGAAGTTTTTGAAAATGCAGTACGTATGACGTAGCCTATAATTCCGGCCACGCACACTTCCGCCATTTCGTCACCACGACTCACCCTTGCCATTGTCATTAGATCCAAGACTTGCGCTTTTCTCCATCTTTGGCGACGTTCACGGTGCAAGAAGTACTTCCGAGATTAACAGTTACTGCCACTGGAAACTGACAAAAGTTTCATTCGTGTGGGTACGTCTTCTGAAATAAAACGCCGTATACATGGGCTGAAACGCGCTGCCTCATTTTTCAAGAATCCAAATTTGGCTTCAAGTCCTACGCCATTTCCTGGGAAAATGCTACATTTTTCGGGAAATGCCTGTGTTGTGTTAGGTTCTAAAAATGGGCCTATAGTCGGGTAAAACTGTGGTGTATCTAGTATATATATATATATATATATATATATATATATATATATATATATATATATATATATAAGATATATATTTCTGGATATATGTGTGTGTTGTGTTATTATATAAAAGTGTGTATAGAGAGGGAAAAAAATGAGGTATATAAAATATATATATATATATATATATATATATATATATATATATATATATATATG
>Ga0123357_10012640_pt1 | contig 10899 bp, 10 predicted proteins | sample TergutEmb28metaG_FD_89873 | JGI IMG/M metagenome (GOLD analysis project Ga0123357, IMG submission 89873) | Embiratermes neotenicus P4 segment gut microbial communities from Petit-Saut dam, French Guiana - Emb289 P4 | ecosystem: Host-associated > Arthropoda: Insects > Digestive system > Gut ... | reverse complement strand
GCAAATTGCGCTGAGCGATTGCCAGTTCGGATTGAAGCGAACTCAAATCCGTTGAACGTATATCAAGCATTGTCTGATTTTTACTTACGCGGTCGCCCAGCGTGACATAGCTTTTGACGATAACGCCGCTCACTAATGGCGAATAACTGATTGTTTTATCGGGATCGGAAGTTACTTTACCTGTCAGCGTAAACTCCTTTTGGACTTGTTTCGACGCAGCTTTTACAGTTATTACCTCTTGCAGAAAGTTGTTGGCAATAGCGCCTTCCGCCTGTTGGCTGTCCTGTTTGGTTTGTCCGCAGGCGGCTAAAAACAGTAAAGCGATGAAAATTAGCTTATTCATATATTATCATTCATTTTTTACAGATACTCGTTTTTACAGGGCAAAAGTATCTAAATGCTTTGTTTTACGTCGTTAGAGAATGCTTAGAAAGTTGTTAGAAAGTTATTAGAAAAAACAGTTTTAGGAATTAATAAAAAAAACAGTAGAGACGGGGCGCGCCCCGTCTCTACACGGAATCCTGCCCCAAAAACCCTTTCAAATGGGGCGATTTTCCGGTTTGAAAATCTTGAGTAAATCGTAGTTCAGATCATTTTGCGATACATCGGACACTAAAGGCGAACGGACGACTGCTGTCCTTGCTTGCGCTCACGTCGCTACTGCTGAATTCCATGTCAAAACCACCTCCGCCAAAGACGTACGTAGAACTCCAATAATAGCCGGAGCTGCCCCTGTAGTACAAATTTCCGTTAGTGGCAGCACGATACCCTGCAGCAGGCAGGAAGAGTAAACTGCCAAAAGAAATTCCTGTTATATAATTTGATGGATCGTCTGCCCATGTACCGGTTCTTGAAACAGCATTATTAGCTATCACGTCAACCCATTCTGCGTTGGTAGGTACACGGTAACCGGCAGGACATGGATTGGCGGTAGTCATATTCCAATCTGTCGCTGTTGCTGGAGGGTTACCGCCATAAGCTGAAGTTCTCCAGATAGCACCAATGTTGAAGTTGTAAGCTATATTTTGATCATCTACAGCGCTCAATGCCTCCTGTTTTATTCCCCATTTATATTTACCGCCATGTATAGCTTGAGAAGGAGTAAATGGATCTGCATTTGTGTCTGGTACGCCCAAATCGTAACACAAAAATTCTCTCCAGTCCGTAGCGCTACTTACATAAGCGCCGCACCGACCAACCGTAACGCTCAATATACTCGTTAGACCTGTACCGCAAGGATTGATCGCTTTTACGGAAATTGTTCCGATACCGAATGTAGAAACTGCATCAACCGTGATGGTGTTGGTTCCTTGACCACCTGTTATTGTTCCCACAGTTGCGGATACTGTCCACATATAATAAAATGAACCTGATACAGGGGTTACTGAATAAGTTAAGCCGGTAGCGTCTTTATCTACAACAGCATCTCCGTTTATCGCGCCTAATTGGGGGCCATTATCGACCGAAATCGAGCCGGTAGCCGTACCGCTTCCTCCGGTTAATAATACAATATAATTGCCGCTTGTTGCCGGCGTGCCGCTGATGGTTACAACACCTGCATCCCAAGCGCCGGTTACGCCGGCAGGCAAACCGACAACTGTTGCGCCAGTAGCGCCTGTAACAGCATAAGTAATTGGCGTGATAGCCGTACCGCCGCATACGGTTTGAGCATCCGTACCGGAAGCCGAAGTTAATTTAATGTTGTTCGTTAGCAAATTAGGCGAGGTGTTGTTGCAGAGGTCTATCCACTTGCCACTCGACCAAAATTCGACGCAGTCGATGTCGGTGTTATAGATAAAAAGGCCACTGGCTTCCGTAGAATCAGAGGTTAGTTTGAGTGCATCACGCTCGCTGTTTGACAGCATCGGCAAACGAAGCCCGCCTGACTTCTGTGCGGCAGTTAATTCCAGCAGAGAATAGCTGTGTGGAGCTTTCTGAGCTCCAATCGTTACTTGAGCCTTGAGGGGCAAGGCAAAAAATGTGGCTATTGCCACAAAAATTGACAATTGATAATTGACAATTGATAATTTTAAGTTCATAAATTTTTTATTTTTAAAGGATTAATAGAATTTATAATTTACATTTTTGTCCTCTGAAATACTTCACATACGCACATAAAAAAACGTGGACAAAATTTTATTTATTTGTTTTATGAGGTTCTGAACTACCTAAACGACCAAATAAAAAAACAATGCTCACGCCTGTATAAAGAAACGTGAGCGTTTACCTTTTTGTTCTTGGTCGTTTTGAAATTGTTCAGATTTCATAAAACAAGAATATAAGCTAAACGCTTTTTCTAATATTTCTACAATGTGCGTATTATTTACGCAGTTTTTATATCATAGGCAACTATTTTTGTGTTATCGGGGACAAAGGTATGAAAAATATCTCAGATATGAAAATAAAAAAAACGGATTAAATCTTTTTTTGATACGCTATGAATTTCCGGTATGCCTGTGACTCCGGTTGCAAAGGAATGTGGTTTAACGCTTGCTGAGTCTTTTCAAAATCGTGCGCTTTTTTCAAGGTTTCATCATCAAACCAAGCATCTGTGAATTTTTCCCAAATATAATCAATCGCTTGAGAAGAAGGATGAAGCATATCTTCCGAATAAAAACGGTAATCCCGCAGATCGTCAAGCACAATTTCATACGCCGGAAAATAAAAACAGTGGGAATGATTTCGAAGTATTTCCTCAACAGAAAGTAATAAAATCGACTTGCTTAACTGATTTCCGTGAGCGCCGTCTTTCCAGTGCCGAATAGGACTGACCGTGAATAAAACCCGCAACGATGGATTAAACGTTTGCAGCCGAAGAATCAAATCGTTCCACTCCTGAACAATCGCTTCAATCGTCAAACGGTTATATGTAAAGAGTTTTGCCGATAATTTATGACAGTTTGAAACAACGCTGCCGGTCGATTGCAAACGGTAAACAAAAGCCGTTCCGAAAGTAATGATCAACAAACCGGCTGTCCGGAGAAAATCCAATGACTGTGTCATGCGGGTATTAATTTTTGCCAGCGCCTCGTCAGGATTGATTCCTGAAAAACGGCTATGATGCGAAAAACTATGATAAAGGTCGTTTTCTTTAAAGAGTTCATCAGCAACATAAGGTCTATTGTCCAACATCCGGTTCAGATTTTGTGACATGGAAAAAGGGTTATATGCAATTCCAAAAGGATTTAGATCGATTGAAAAACCGGCATTCAAAAATTTTGCAGCCATATTTTCCACAAAACAGGAGCCTTGCATCGCTATTTTGCATGCGTGCAAAATCTTGAAATTACTCGGCATAACGGATATTTCTGTTCTAAATTTCATATTGTTACCAATAAATCTTACAACAAAAGTATAAAAATATACGTTAATTTGTGTAACTTTGCAGCACATATTTGAATTTATGAGCCTTTCGTCGGATACTTATTTATTACAGCAGATAAATTCTCCGGATGATCTACGAAGATTAGAACCGGAACAGTTAGAACAGGTTTGCCGGGAACTACGACAATATATTATTGAAGTATTAGCCGACAATCCGGGACATTTTGCTTCCAGTTTGGGAACTGTTGAGCTGACGGTCGCTTTGCATTATGTCTTTAAAACTCCTTTTGACCGGATTGTTTGGGATGTCGGACATCAAGCCTACGGACATAAAATTCTGACAGGAAGACGGGAAGAATTTCATACACTCCGTAAATTGGGAGGTATCAGCGGATTTCCTAATCCTAAAGAAAGCGAATACGACGCTTTTATTGCCGGTCATGCTTCCAATTCAATTTCGGCAGCGCTGGGAATGGCCGTCGCTTCCATCCTGAAAAACGAAAAAAACAGGAAAATTATCGCTGTCATCGGTGACGGTTCGATGACAGGCGGTCTTGCTTTCGAAGGACTGAACAATACGGCTATCGACCCGAATAATCTGCTTATCATCCTGAACGACAACAATATGTCGATCGATAAATCGGTTGGAGGGATGAGCGAATATTTGGTAAATATCACTACTTCAAAAATGTACAACCGCGTCCGTTTCCGACTGTACAATTTATTTAAGAAAACAGGATTAATCCAGGAAGAACGGAAAGGGGCGATCCTGCGTTTCAACAATAGTTTGAAAGCCTTATTAACTCAACAACACAATATTTTTGAAGGTTTTAACATCCGCTATTTTGGCCCTGTTGACGGTCACGATGTGAAAGGCTTGATCCGTATCATCAATGACATAAAGAATATGACAGGACCGAAAATACTTCATATTCAAACCGTCAAGGGAAAAGGATTCAAACCTGCCGAAGAGGAAGCAACCGAATGGCATGCACCCGGAAAATTCAACAAGGAAACGGGTGAACGGATTGTTTGGAAATCCAAAGACGAACCGCAACTGTATCAGGATGTTTTCGGACATACTTTGGTGGAACTTGCAAAGCAAAACGACCGTATTGTCGGCATTACGCCGGCTATGCCTACGGGCTGTTCAATGATTTTCCTGATGAAGGAAATGCCTCACCGCACTTTCGATGTGGGAATTGCCGAAGCGCATGCCGTCACATTTTCCGCCGGTTTGGCAAAAGAAGGGATGTTGCCTTTCTGCAATATCTATTCTTCATTTATGCAACGGGCTTACGATCAAATTATTCACGATGCTGCACTGCAAAATCTCGATATAGTGCTTTGTATCGACCGCGCCGGTTTGGTAGGCGAAGACGGAAAGACTCATCATGGAAATTTTGATATGGCTTATCTGCGATGTATTCCAAATATTACTATTGCTTCGCCGCTAAACGAAATCGTTCTGCGCAACCTGATGTTTACGGCAAGCCAACCGGGAAACGGCGTTTTTGCGATCCGCTATCCGCGCGGACAAGGAGAAATGAAGGATTGGCAAAAACCTTTTGAAATTTTACCTGTGGGAAAAGGACAAAAACTGAAAGACGGCAAAGACGTGGCTGTACTGAGTATTGGAGCTATCGGGAATATTGCGGCGGAAGCAATAAAAAAGGCTCAAGCGGCAGGCGTTGATGCGGCGCACTACGACATGATCTACCTGAAACCGCTTGACGAAACGCTGTTGCACGACGTCGGAAAAAATTTCAGCCGTATCATTACCGTTGAGAATGGAACCATCCAAGGCGGTTTGGGTAGCGCTGTTATGGAATTTATGATGGAGAACGGTTATGCGCCAAAAATTACGCGAATCGGCATCCCCGACCGGTTTATCGAACACGGAACGATTTCCGAACTCTACCGTTTGTGCGGCATGGATGCTGAAAGTATTACCCAAATTATTATGAATGAAAAGTGAAAATCATTATTGCCGGCGCCGGAGAAGTCGGCACTCATCTCGCTAAATTGCTTTCTGAAGAAAATCAGGATATTGTTCTGATGGATGCCAATGAAGAGAATTTGAATATTCCCTATCATTACGAAATCATGACCACTGCCGGAAATCCTACGTCGATAGCCGATTTGCGCACGGTTGGAGTGAAAGGAGCCGATATATTTATTGCCGTTACGCCGGAAGAATCGATTAACATGACAGCCTGTATGCTGGCGCGAAACTTGGGAGCCGAGAAAACCATCGCCCGCGTTACCAACAACGAATATATCCTTCCAAAAAATATGGAGTTCTTCGCCAAGCTCGGCGTGGATTCGCTCATCTGCCCGGAAACATTAGCAACTACGGAAATTGTTAATGCAATGAAAACGCCCTGGTCGAGGCAATGGTGGGAGTTAGCGGGCGGAAAACTGATACTCGTTTGCGCCAAAGTACGCGACAATGCGCCTGTTGTCAACAAATTCCTGTCCGAATTGTCGAAAGACGAAAAAATCTATCATATAGTCGCTATTAAACGGGGAAATGAAACCATTATTCCACGTGGCTCCGACCGGATTCTAACGGACGATATCCTGTTTTTTACCACTACGCCCGAACATGTGAACGATATCAGGATTCAAGCAGGGAAAAAGATGTTGGAAATCAACCGCATAACAATTATCGGCGGAAGCCGGATTGCCATGAATGTTGCGGAACATCTGCCAAGCCATATTCAAATCAAAATGATTGAGAAAAGCAAAGAAAAAAGCTACCGGCTCGCCGAAAAAGCAGGAAGTAATGTGATGATAATCAATGGCGACGGACGAAATACCGATTTTCTTATTCGTGAAAATCTCAAAAATTGCGACGCCTTTATTGCGTTGACCGAAAATTCCGAGACCAACATTCTTGCCTGCGTAACAGCAAAAAGTCTGGGCGTTCCTAAAACGGTTGCCGAAATAGAAAATATCGACTACATCGGAATGGCTGAAAAATTGAATATTGGAACCATTATCAATAAAAAGATAATTGCAGCCAGTCACATCTATAGGTTTTTGCTCGACGCCGATGTTTCCAATGTGAAGTGCATGACTATCGCCGATGCCGAAGTAGCCGAACTGACAGCGCGCCCGAACTCCAAAATTACCCGCAAACCCGTGAAAGAGCTCAATTTGCCGAAAGACATGACGCTGGGAGGAAAAATCTGCAAAGGGAAAGCGGAAATTATTGACGGAGATATGGTTATTCAAGCTGGCGACCAGGTCGTTGTCTTTTGCCTGAACAGTGCGATGCATAAGATTGAAGACTATTTTAATTGACAATTGATAATTGACAGTTAATAATTCATAATTGATAATTAAATGAATGGTTTAAACCGGAAATTTATCTTTCGCGTCAGTGGTTTGATGCTGGTAGTCGAATCATTTTTTATTTTTATTTCCGCAGGAGTATCAATTTATTACGAAGAAACTCCCCTACCCTTCATTCTTTCCGGCTTCATCACATTGGGTTGCGGATTAGCGATTGCTTTGCCTACCCATATTCGTGAGAAAATCAATCTAATAGGGAAAAAAGAAAGTTTTGTTACCGTTTCGTTATCATGGCTGTTATTTGCCCTTTTCGGAGCCTTGCCCTTTATGCTTAGCGGAAAAATACCTTCATTTGTAAATGCTTTCTTTGAATCGACATCAGGGATTACGACCACCGGAGCTACTATTCTGAATAACATCGAAGCGATGCCGAAAGGAATACTGTTTTGGCGTTCATTGATGCAATGGCTTGGAGGAATGGGAATTATCGTTTTCTCACTGGCTATTCTACCTTTGTTAGGCGGAGAAGCCGCACAACTGTTTGATGCAGAAACAACAGGGTTGACGCACAACAAATTTCGCCCCCGCGTAGCGCAAATGGCAAAACGACTCTGGGGCATCTACTTGCTGCTGACTGTTTTATTGGCAATCTTACTGTATTTAGGCCACATGGATCCTTATGATGCTATTTGCCACGCTTTTTCCACCATTTCTACCGGAGGCTTTTCTACCAAGCAATTAAGCGTTGCTCATTGGAATTCCGTCTATATTGAAACCGTCTTCTGCATATTCATGATTATCGGATCTATCAATTTTACACTGATGTATTTCTTATTCAAGGGAAAATTCAAGCGATTATTTATGGATGAAGAATTGCGATGGTTTTTAGGAATAATTGTCGTGGCGACATTGGTTGTTACGATTGGACTGTTCATTCACAACGGCATAGATATACGGTTGAAAGATGCTTTCCGCGTTTCCTTATTTCAAGTAATTTCCGTCATTTCGACCAGCGGATTTTATACAGGCGATTTCATTCAATGGGGATCGTTTTTCTGGATTCTCTTCCTGTTTCTGATGGTAATCTGTGGTTGCTCCGGCTCGACGAGCGGCGGATTGAAAACTGTGCGGGCATTGGTATTGGCAAAAAATACATTTAACGAATTTGGGCGGCTGCTTCATCCCCGCGCTATTATTCCTATCCGGTTGAATGGTTGCGCATTATCTTTTGAAGTCGTACAACGGTTGCTGGCGTTTGCTTTCCTCTACATATTCATTATTGTTTTCAGTTGGGGCGTATTTGTTTTGGCAGGAGTGCCTTTTGCCGAAGCCTTAGGCGCATCTGTTACAAGTATCGGCAATGTAGGTCCCGGATTCGGCGTCTATGGACCAACCAGTTCTTTTGCCGACATACCGTCGTTTGTCAAAATCTACATGGCCTTTTTAATGATTGTCGGACGTCTTGAAATTTTTACCGTATTGATTTTATTTACGCCCGGATTCTGGAAGAAGTAAGAAATACTTATTTGATAACGAATTTTTTCACCATACCGTCCAACCTAAAAATATAAATAGCGCGTGGAAGATTCAGAACATAGTAGCCTTCCGGACTTGTTACCTGAATTTCACGAATTTTATTTCCAATAATTGTGATGATTTCCACCCGTTTACCAACCGGTGCATATTTTAAGTACAATGTATTGTTGTCAACATACATTTCAGGCATCACTTCCTCTTCTATCACAACCGGTTCTCGTCTGTTTTTATTGTCTTGTGAAAAAACAGAAACCCGACACGATAAAATCATCAGAAAAGCAAATATCAATACGATTCGTTTCATATACCCGAATTATGTTGCAAATATACTATTTTTGTTTGAATAACAAATAAATATTTGTAAAGTTTATTTTTTTGATATTGATTTTTTTTTTCTTTCATTTGGATTTGTCTAAAATTCAATCTAATTTTGCATATTTATTTCCGGATTAAATTATGATTACGTGTCGAAACATCATCAAAAGCTTTGGCGAATTACAAGTGTTGAACGGAATTGACTTGACGGTTCAACGAGGCGAAATTGTGGCAATAGTCGGTCCCAGCGGAGCAGGAAAAACAACCTTGCTTCAGATTATGGGCACATTGGATAAACCCGATTCCGGCGAAATACTTTATGAGAATTTCAATATTAATAAATTGAAAGATAAAGATTTAGCTTCATTTCGGAATAAAAATATCGGATTTGTTTTCCAATTTCACCAATTACTGCCTGAGTTTACCGCAATGGAAAATGTGATGATTCCGGCGCTAATCGGAAATGTAAAGCAACCGGAAGCCGTTAAAAGAGCCAAAGAAATCCTCGTTTTCTTAGGTTTGCAGGAACGGATGGAACATAAACCGGCTGAACTTTCGGGCGGCGAAAAGCAGCGGGTAGCGGTTGCGCGGGCATTAGTCAATCGCCCTTCCGTTATTTTTGCCGATGAACCTTCGGGAAGTCTTGATTCGCACAACAAAGACGAGCTGCATCAGTTGTTTTTTGATTTGCGGAAAGAATTTAACCAAACATTTGTTATTGTCACTCACGATGAATCGCTGGCAAAATTAACCGACCGGATTATTCCGATGAGAGACGGGAGGATAATTGATAATTGACAATTGAGAATTGAGAATTAATATTTAAACTTGTAACTTTAAAAACATTAAAGCCTTATGTGGAAAGATTTTTTTTACTTTCCCCGACGGGAACGTCAGGGAATTATTGTGTTAATCGCGCTTATTGCAGGCGTTTTCTTGGGAAAGTTTCTTTTTACGCCGAAAACATCACTGCCTTCCAATGTAGAAGCTGAACTAAGTAAAAATGTTGAAAACCAAGAAGTTATTCCGGACAAAGCGAAAGAACAGGCGAATCAAAATCCGTATGCGTCCGCCGGAAAAAAGACGTATTACGCACCAAGCAAACCCAATCAAGCGCCGGAAAAAAAGACTTATTATCCTCCTCCCGCCGAATCGCACGTTTTGCCGAAACAAAACCAATATCCTGCGACAGAAAAATTTGCCGCAGGAACTGTCATCGAGCTAAACACAAGCGATACGGCTCAATTGATAAAGATTCCCGGCATCGGAGCTTCTTTTGCGAAAAAAATTACCGGTTACAGAAACTCGTTAGGCGGTTATTATCGCATGGAGCAGCTTCAAGAAGTTTACGGCATGTATGAGGAATTATATGAAAAAATCATTCCGTATTTACGGACAGATACCGGTAAAATAACTCCGCTTCCGGTAAATACCGCATCGTTGGATAAATTAAAAGCGCACCCTTACATTAATTTTTATCAGGCAAAAGCCATTGTAGAGATGCGAAAGAAGAAAGGAAAGCTGGAGAATATTCACGAACTCGATTTGTTAGAGGAATTTACGCCGGAAGATTTGGAACGGTTAAAACATTATCTTGCATTTTGATTATTACAAAAAAATAACTACTTTTGCGCACTCCATTCAAACAGTGTAAATGGAAAGCTGCCGGAGTGGTCGATCGGGCCGCACTCGAAATGCGGTGTACGGGTAACTGTACCGGGGGTTCGAATCCCTCGCTTTCCGCTGATAAAACTCACTAAATTAGTGAGTTTTATTGTTTATAAAGGGTTTTGCGCTGGATTTATATAAGCAAATATAAGCAAATCAGACATTATATTATCAATATCCTTTCTATCATCATTTATCTCAAAATTCAGAATCTTAATTTCATTTTCGGCAACCCTTAATCTTGTTTACCGTTGAGCGAGTTGCTAACCGTAACATCTGTTACCCCAAATTCTGCGGCAAGGATTTTTGTAAATCCCTTTGGCAGATATTCTTTTAGCTTTTCAAGTTCTTCTTCCATATTATTTTTATTTTTTACAATATTTAAAATAAAAAACCGGTAAAAATCATATTGAATTTTACCGGTTTTAGCGTATTGAGTTCCCTTACAGGCTCAACAATGCTGAATAATGTATAAATCAGTCGTAATGCCCTCGAAGCGAATAAACAGTGATAATATCTTTTTCTACGGAATAAATGATACGGTTTGCCCTGTTGATTCTTCTCGACCATTTGCCCGTTAAATCGTATTTTAGCGGTTCTGGCTTTCCGATTCCTCTAAATGGAGTTTGTTTTATTGATTTAAGCAGAGATTCTATTCTTTTGATTACTGACATGCTTGTTCGATACCAATAAGCCAAATCGTCTTCCGCTTCGTCTTTATATAGAAATTCCATACTTACTTAAATCTATTCTCTT
>Ga0123357_10012639_pt1 | contig 10899 bp, 5 predicted proteins | sample TergutEmb28metaG_FD_89873 | JGI IMG/M metagenome (GOLD analysis project Ga0123357, IMG submission 89873) | Embiratermes neotenicus P4 segment gut microbial communities from Petit-Saut dam, French Guiana - Emb289 P4 | ecosystem: Host-associated > Arthropoda: Insects > Digestive system > Gut ... | reverse complement strand
TGTTTATGTCATAGCGATTTTTACGATGTGTGAAAGTACCGAACAACGCATTTGCATCAAGTTTTGTTTTAAAATCGGAAAAACCGCAACGGAAACGTATCAATTATTGCAGTAAGCTTACGGTGAAAATGCAATGGGTGTACACAAGTGTTTGACTGGTTCCTTCCATTTAAAGAGGGTAGAACCTCCGCTGAAAGCGACCCCGCTCGGGACGTCCGTCAACATCGAGAAACGAGGAAATGATTGCTAAAGTTAGAACAATCATCCGCAATAACAGGAGACTAACAATACGAGAGATAACGGATGACTGTTGGATCTCCGTGGGCTAATGCGATGCAATTTTAACCGACGATCTGCACATGAAACGTGTGTGCGCGAAGTTTGTGCCGCGTTTGCTAACAGATGACCAAAGTAAGCTACGTCAGACAATCGCTCGTGATTTGTTTGAGCGTTCATGTGAAGACGTGTAGTTTCTTAGGAACATTGTGACAGGTGACATGTCCTGGGTCTACGGGTACGATCCGGAGACAAAACAGCAATCGTCACAGTGGAAGGGTTCCACGTCTCCGCGACCAAAGAAGGGGCGCCAGGTGCGAAGCAAAGACAAAGGTCATGTTACTGGCGTTTTTTTTTATTCTGAGGGTATCGTACACTACGAGTACGCTCCCGACGGGCAAACAATTAACAAGGAATTCTACGTGGAAGTCTTGCGACGTTTGCATGAACCAGTTCGACGAAAATGACCGGAAAAATGGCGGGATGGCGACTGGATCCTGCACCACGACAATGCCACAGCACACACTTCACATCTTGTGCAGTAGTTTTTGGCCAAACACGGCATTGCTCAGTTGCAGCAGCCACCATACTCACCAGATCTCGCACCGTGTGACTTTTTCCTATTCCCAAGGTTTAAGAAAGTTCTGAAAGGACACCGATTTGAGACAACGGAGGACATCAAACGAAATTCGACGAAGACACTATTAGACATCCCGAAAGAGGAGTTCGTAAAATGTTTCCAACAGTGGCAGAAACATTGGGCGAAGTGTGTAGCTGCGGAAGGGAACTGTGTTGAAGACAATTAGGGTTAAAACCCCGTAAGCCTTATCTACTCCATGCACTATGGTCATTCCGGATACTTTTTGAACAAACCTCATAGTGCAGGTAGTATCGAAATTAATATCGGACATGTAATTCACTGTATCACTACATGTACTCATTATTTTGCATAAATTGTCTGAAATTTACAAAACTAAGTTTATTTTTTTGGTTGAGGTAGCAGAGAGGCATTCCATTGCCATTGCCCGGGTACGTGATTCACATAACCGCTCCAAAAGGCGGAGCAGTGCATAACTGAGGGTGATGACATAACAAAGTCTGGTGTGGCTGTAGTGGATTGCTACAGTCCTTTAACACGTCTGCATTCCTTTATAGCTGTTGCTTCATGACATGACACATAAGTACAGGGTTCAAGATCAGGTGCAGTAGTCTTCAAATGTTAGGTCGAGAGTCCGTGAATTACGTCATACACCAGAATGAACTGCCATTTTCTGGTTACTCTGACGTCAATTTACTGTTTTTTTTAGCTCCGAGAGAAAGACGTTACACGATTGTGGCAGAAGCTAAACAGAAATTGGTTTCGTTTGTACTTTATTATATTGCACAGAGACGTCAGTGATTTAAATTTGTATAATGCCGGCCGGTCTGCGTCTACGCATTTTGCCGTATCACGGCAGCTTGAAGTCAGAGCCTGGAGTTCCATTTAACTCCAGGCTCAGTTTGGGAAGAAACGGCGCGCATTCGGACAGACGGTCTGCGCGTATGTCATTGATTAATTGTTTGCTGCTCTTGGTGTGAAATTATGCAACTTTGAAGCCAGCACAGAAATGCGCCCACACGTGCTCCGTTGGCGTAACGTAAATCCTGTGACATTCACTGAAAAATCTATAACATGGTGGATTTGCCGCACTGCGAGCACAACAGTAGCGAATGTTATACCAACAACGTCCACACCTGCGAAATTGCTGTGACCTTACAGCGGAAAGCGTAGGTGTTGACGTGGCTTTGTACAGTGGGCAATTTTGTGAATAAGAGAAAGGACCATGGTAAGCGGGGGTGAAGAAACTGAGGGACAGTTAGCTGTCCAAGAAAGACTGTGTGCTCTGGAATTAATTATGGTAGTTATATAAAACGTTAAATAACTTGTATTAAAGATATATGAGTTCCTGATGTTGGCCCATCGCTTTTGGTACTGACCCATGTTGACAGCTGTGACCCACACTACGGAATATCTTTCTTCTCCCTTCAGGGTCAAAGAGACTTAAAATAGTGACCGACCAACCTTAATCTTCGGCAGTTTTCCCTTCACTGGCAAGCGTACTACCTACACAAGTTTCTTCGAAGCCTGTATAGGCATTATGCTTCCCAGTTCAGTAAAGGTCTTTAATCTGAAGGCTTTATATTGAGAACTTACTGGAAAATCATGAGAAGGGACAAAGGAAAGTGTCGTAGACTGGCTTGATCTGACTCAGAATTAGGAGAAGTGGCGTGCTATTGTGAAAACATAATGAACGTTCGGTTGAAAAAAATTCGGGGAATTTTTGACTCGCAGATGAACCCTTAACTTCTCAAGTAGGTCTGTGCTGCTTGGGGATTAGTCATTGTAGGAAATACACAAACACACACACACATATGTATGTGTACGAAAGTGATCTAAGATACATTCCACCTTCAGCATTCAGTAGCATATATACCTGTACGTGTCATGGGACCCGAAGCTCTGGTACCACCTTCACATTGTCCAGTACTGCGACCACTGCTGAGACAGTGGAAAGCAACATACTTATCTTCTTATATCTTCAAACCTTGTACTCCGTTTTTTTGTTATATTTTAATATTTCCATCCCGTCTATGCTTTTGTCTCCAAAATGGTCTCTTCCTGTCAGATTTTCGACTTAAATTTGTGTGAGTTTTTTTTTTTCACGCCCGGTGCGTTATATTGTAAATACCTCCCACATAAAGATTCTTTATATTATAACTAATAAGGAGATTAAAAAACACGAAGCTCCTCATTAAGAAGAAATGGCGGGCTCCTTAAATTTCGGGTAATTTATGTACCAGCTGAGGAATTATTAGTTTCTCAAGCAGAACTGTGCCCCATGGAGTTATTTACTTATTAGTACATTTTTGGGGTGGGTGGGTGGGTAGGTAGATAGGTAAGTAGGTAGGTTGTTAGGGTCATCTGATATGGTTCCGATTACAACGGTAGATTTTTCACCTCCTCTTCCGCCACAGCATTCTGTGCTAATCAGTATTGCGCCTTAAGTACATTGTGATTGATTTTGGACCGATTTTGCTTTCATCGTCAAAGCAGGTGAGTTCTATTCCATAGTACATGACTTTCTCAACAGATATTTTATTTCCTGCTCAAAAAATGCGATACACATATTTTATAATTGCATTTTGAGAGCGAAGAAGAATTTCATTGAAGGAATTTTGTGTGTGTGGTAACATTGTTGTGTCATAATTCAACGCCTTTTTTTTCGCCTAAAATTTTGAAGATCTAGCGATTGTGTTAAGTATGTTGGTTTTTCACGCAACATTTTATTGGACTATTTTATGTAGTGTGGCTAAATAAATATTTTTCCTAAGCGTGAATGTAAAAAATATTCATGAAATAAGATGATATAACGTAAAATTATTTTTTAAGTTAATTACGGACGTTGATAAATTAAAAGAAAAGTTGACCGTAAATGTTATACGAAGATGCAAATTTATCTCTGTTTTTAAATTAACATCCATTTTCATACTTAGGATTGATTAGTAGCTTCAAATTGCAGGCTGTATCCGTACGTTTAGCAAGATAGTGCCAGAGATTTAATCTTATACTGCATGAGAGTTCATATTCAGAAAGGGAGTTTGTTGATTATCTGAGTCGTTCTGATCCTCTCGGAAGATATCTTGCTCAGTCATAATTGCTTCCACCATTCTGACGGCCCTTATTTTGAGTTTCTCACACTATCTTCAGCCAATATCTGTAACCCTTCCTTTTCCATCCGCTTCCAACTTTTGACGCCATTTATGTGCTGGATGTACTGTGATTTTGATGTCAGTGTCAATTTACCCTGTATAAGCTCTTCCCACCACAAATAAGGCCATTATCTATGCAGTATATGAAACAAATTGGCGAGTTTTCTATAAGCAAAGAAAGAGAACCCCATTTCATAATTGCTGCACAATATCTAAGTAGAAAATGCACTAATATAAAGCATTAATTCACTGTATGCTTTTGCGTTAATTTTGTTTAAATCGGTTCCAAGATAATCGAAATTCGTCTACATTGCTTTAGGTCTTGCTGTCCGATAATACATGCTGTCATGAACCTTGGGATCTTTCTTCCTGTCTCTAAACGTCTGTATAGACGCTCAGTCTACATTGTTATCAATCGGCAGCCTTACACTCAGTCAGTTACTCAATTATACCCATGCTTTTCGGCAGCTGTAAAACCGACTATTATTTTTTCTTGTATTAGCAGAATTGACTAGTATTACTATTTTTTCGAGGTTTGTGATCCTTACGCACTTTTTATTCACGCGTGATTTCAGGCTTCCGCCCCGAAGTAGATGAGACCAGCGCACTTCTGTGTTATTACGCATCAAGGCTATTAGCTACCGCTACTGGCTGCGTTATAACACAGAATATCGTGGTCTCAGATATGATTCTGCTTTGTTTCTCCAGTGCTTTATGCCATAGCCAAGAATTATTGATTTAGGACCTTTTTAAGAAGTATAGGATGAATATTATATGAATATTCTCATTGTGAAAGATTTATGCGATTCGCGTAGCATCCATTTGGCAATTTAAAAAATATTTTTTAAAAAGCTTTCACAAGCACAGAATTAGTTCCCGGAACTGTTTCCTTACACATACATACAGATGAAATCCTTCATGACATTGAAAAATAAATGCCCTGAATTTCTAGAGTCTCTGGACGGGATCTTTTTAATAAGTTCCTTTACCCTGCAATAATATATTTTGAAATGAGTTTCACTCACGATTTAGTTTCGATCGGGACCGTGCTACGTGGTCCTGGATGTCGGCTGAATTTACATCACGTGTCATTAAGTAATTCTACATTACCTTCTTTTAAACCACAATTTTCACTGCATAGAGAATGATGCCGTGAGCAGAAAGCGCACGACTGTTACCGTTATTATTGTCAGTTACGTATTTAATTTGGTAAGTGGTGGTACTCTTTTGAAATGTTTTATTTAAACAATATATATGGTTGCGGAAACTGAGGCACGTAATATTATATTCTCTGATGTGTACAAGGAAGAATCACGTCTGTGTAGACTTTAGCGTGATCATGTCTCTTTCATAAACCACGTTTAAATAAATCGTAAAAACTTTTTAGACTATCTTACATAATTATGGTTAGATATTTCATTTCAGAGCTCTGCTGAACTGAGCGTTTCAATTCCTAGCTTGCATGTGGAGAGGGAAAGGAAAGCAAAAGTTGCTTAAACGCAATTTTATGTATATCACGTATGAGAATCACTGACTCAACAGAGTGAAGTCCTCCTTAATTACCTGAAAATTTCTCAAAGGGGCAAAGATCCCTCGCTGAATGCAAAATCCGGTTTCAACGTTGCGTTTGCCTGACCCCCTACCGAACGCTTCCCTGAGCCAAATTAATTAGGTCCACACATTCTAGTCTCAATGAAATATCTACTCTAATAATATCATTCCTTCCACGCCTAGGCCCCCCAAGTTTCTTACTGCTTTCAAATTATCCGCCTTAAAGTTTATATGTATACGTCATGTTTCCCATGATGCATGCGACATCCTTCTCTTTCATCTTGATTGAATTATCCTGACATGTCTGTGTTTTTCTGAGTTATGCAATTTACGAATCTCATTGTCATGAAATGTTATGATTCCCTGTGTTATTTCATCTACATCCGATACGATTGAAATATTCGATTGTAACACACAACCAACAAGATGCACGGAGTTCTTTCTTAGATGTTTGTATTATTTATCTGAAGGAGGTTTTTGTTTTATTATTTGATACTTGTTCCCTGGCGATTAGCCCTTGTGGATGGAAACATGTAGGAATGACGAGTGTTATAATATAAATATGTGTGTTTTCTTGGTTGGGTGTTGTGAATTAATTATTGAGAGTGCACAGAATGAACAACACAAAATCGAATAAGAAGTGACATTTAAAACAAAACTAAACAAATTTCGAGTTTTGTATTAATGTGACTGTGTTTTCCGGTATTCATGGCCGAAAACATTGGCAATAACAAGACAGGCAATGTACTTATAACGTAATATTGATGCGCGTTCGTGCAACCATTGTTGCCGTCCAAAAGCAATAAGTTGCATATTCTGAGAGTGTGTTTGTAGCCTTAGGGATCCATAACGCAATGCTTATGCGCCATGTTTTCTTCTGCGGCGTGTGGAGTTGTACATTATTTTTCCACATTATCTCATAAACCGCACGATTTTGGAAAAAGAGTTATGGAACATAAAATGTGTGTTTTGATTTTCCCCACAATATTGTCTGAAACATTTTCATTGTAAGAAAAATTGAATGAGATGTGATCATAAATGTACCTTGATGTACATGTAAAGTACCCGTTATTCTTGTCAGATTTTAACGAAACTTGAATTTTTTCAGCATATTTTCGAAAAACTTTGAAATATGAAATTTCGTGAAAATCTCTTTGTTGGGAGCCGAGTTCTGCGTTGCGGACAGACGGACAGACATGAAGCTAATATTCACTTTTCGCAATTTTGCAAAAGCGTCTAAAATTGGAACTTGCACAAAAACTGTGCCCTGGTGGGTAATTGAGTTATCAAACACTCGAGGTGATAATTCAGACAAGAATGTGCAGCTGAGTTGTCAGTGTCTGCAGATGACAGTGTGTAAAGGAAGGTAGACGTACAACTGAACTGTGTTAGAAATTCCAGATGGCAGTACAAACTGACATGCGTTGGATCATGATTGGCTTCAAGGCACAATATAGACAAAACGTTCAGAAAATTATCAATGACTTCAGGTAATACTGTAGACAAAACTTGCAGTGACGTATCAGGTAACCTCTCTGCCACGACTGACGCCAAACATTTATAGAAAACAAATGCTGCATGGCGTGATAGCGCCGCTTTAACATTTAAAATATACAACTACGCATTATATACTTAAACAGTAAAGTAACTTGGGTTATTACATATGAATACACATGAGAGAACACACATTAGATTAAAATTATAAACGAAATTGCAACGTGTGTCGGCGTGTTTATGCGAATTGTTTATCCGTTCATGCAGACACGGGTTGTTGCCCAGAGAGCGGAATAATGCGATCGATTCATCTGCTCGATATCTGACTGGTGAAGGCGGATACAAGCTTTTCACATTTGGACAGGTGATTGACGACATAAAAATTACACAGCCGGTGCACCGGATGCAGCTTCGGTAGGTTTAAAATTGTAGCTGGCACAGAAGGAGAATGTGTTTGAAAACAATACCCCATATTGCTCTGAAAATTAGAGGTTCTGAACGTGATTCTAGCTTCTTATTATTTTGTTTTCAACTCTTAGAAGCACACAAAATACCTGTTCTATAATAGAAGCGTGTGATGTGTTGAATATCTTCCGAGTCTAGCAGGATTTGTTAAACTCAAAGTTCATAAGAGATAATTAAGTTTATTTGGCAAACTGAATATAATTAAGCGTTGTTAATCTCACATTACGTTATCGCATTCCGCCCCTCGTAAGACGCAACAAGTGATAAAACGCAGCCTGATTCTGTAATTAGTCATGCACACTCGCGGATTTACTTGGCTGTTTGTGTAACAGTCCATCATTTTAAGCAGCTGAGTGATTTGCGGAACTTTTTCAGGAAAATGTGGGTCTTGTGTTGCGATAAATGTGGTAAATGGGAATTCGGAATGTTACACTTTACTACTTTTTAACGGAGGAAATTATTGTAGCTGATAATATGCACATTTTGTTCGCGAATTGATAGGTTCAGATATCCACGTCGAAACCGGCGAAATTGTCTGGTGTTTATACGGTTTTCCCGAGTAATTTTAAGCAACTGTTGGGATTATATCATAATTGTAACACGGCCGCTTTCATCCCAGTTCCTTCAAGCTGCCTTTTTACAAATAATTATAGTATCAGGCCTTTATTTTGTAACGGAGTGCTTTCCTACATAAGTGATGGTTTGACTTCCATCAAGTTTTCCTAGGAAAAAGACACTAGAACTTATGGTAGAATTTCACTGCCACCAGCCAAAGAGATTTGGCAAGTCTAATTTTAGCAAGGACTCAAGGATTCATAAAACAATCGTTTGATTCAATCACAATTTGGATAAAAGTAAAAAATATACTCTATTTGTAAAACTAAATATTATGTAACAATAATCAACAAAATAATAAATACAAATTTAATCAATCAAACTCTGCCAAAATGAAGTGTAAGTTATTTAAATAATTAACTTGCCCTTTTCTGTCTCTATAAATCAAAACGCGTAAATTTGGAATAAAATCTAAATATAATTGCCAAACTGCTCAACTCGAAGTAAAGTGAATTTAGAGTACCAGTCAATATGCCTTACCTTGAATAAACAGTAGACGGCACAGCATCGTAGTATCGTTACAACATTCTTTGTAATAATTATATTCAATCATTATAATTCTTCAATAGTAGATACGTGACGGCCGACAACAAATCTGTTAGCGAGTGAAGGCGTTTACCGAGTCGCGCTAAGCTTTATAGAGAAGAGCTACCAAGTCATGCATTCTTAAAAGTATAATGATCTGATCAAGTCACTGCCGGGTTCAAGCTGATTGGTACTGCTGACTTTAGCGGTTGTGACTGAACGGTCTCTTCCTGGATTCAAAGTATTAAAATTTCAAAGTTTCTAAATAATACAAATACATATGTAAATTTGATATGCGTTCCAGTAATATACTAATACGTTTATATTAAGACTACGTGGTAGATTGTTAATAGCACACACATTGAACTTAAAAGCGGATCAAACGATCGCCACTTTGAATCATTGCAACATAGTATATTTAACATCAGGTCCTGCTCATTTCCTCCATGTATTCAAAGAATATAAAACAAACCTATTATTGCTCAGTACTGTTTGCCCGTCCATGTTGTTTCGAAATTAATCAAATGACTAAACAATTTTATTTACGGCGAACCTCTTACTTGTGCAGTTATTTTTGTCCGTATTGGTAAAATGTAATTGCTACTGTACGTTAAACTCAAACGCCAATGTGACAGTCATTTTAATGGAAAGTTAATCACAAAAAGAAACTTGCGCATGGCGTAAAACATATTTTAACAACCGTACATTTTATTTATTACATTATTTGAGAAAGTATATCCATAAGAAACCACGAAGCAACTAATACATTCCTCTGTTCAAAGTAGCCATGAAAGTTTGTAATATTAAACATAAAATTCAGAAAAAAACAAAACAATTATTAGTGTTATTATAATTAAAATAGTGTTGCTCCCCAAATGTCTACCCATTCGTGATTACTTTGAATTGTTGAAATATTGTCATAAGATAACCTAAAAGTATTCAGTCGTTTAGGTTAAGTTTAGATAATTTGTAATCTGTATTTCACGTAGACATCGGTGCTAGGTTTTGAGCTTTTCCATTTTAACGTGATCATTTGAGATTCTGCTAATTTTATTTGTTTGAAGTACAGTGTTATAAACCAATCTTGCCAATGAAACTTCAGAGAAACCTTAAATAAGCAGCAACTTTTTCAAATATGTGCGAGCAAAATAAATCCATTTACCATATAAGGCCCATATAGAATGCTGTTTGTAACTTCTTTATTTGTCACAGTTTATCCCCTTCAATTAGAAAGGTAGTGGTGTGGAATACCACAGAAACTTTCCCTTCCAAGTGAACTGTCGTATGCTACATATATCTTCTTAAAATAAGTGGGATATATTTTCTCCTTGGAAAATTTTCGAAGAATGCTATTAACTGCTTGGTCACGTACCAAAGGCTCACGCCCGAGACGTTACGCAACAGCTTTATATGACTTCCCGGCAGCATGACCTAAGCGTTCTGGAATCGTGTCTGATGCCGCGTGATTCCATAGTTCCTTCATGCGGATCTTGCACCGCGCTTGAAGACTGACGCACGCAATATCGAAGGGGACGAAATTAATCGAATTGACACCATCCGAATTTTGCGACTGATAAAGCATAAAAAGCGCGATAGCTTCCGAGCGAAAATAAAAAGAGAAATTTCCGACTGATTGTTTATTTGTTTCAGCTCGTTCCTGTAGATCTACAGTGAATTGTTTCCATCCCGTTGTATATATATCAAGTTTTATTAATTCCAACCGTCTTTACACAACAATATTATAGGTTAGATTTTTCGGCCTTCATGGCCATCATCAGGCTTACAAAAGATTGGTATCAATTAATGCACAAAAAAGAGGGTTGCTATACCTATGGGATCCCATGGATTACATTGTCTTTGCATCTACTTAAAATTTAGTTAAAGGGGTTAAAAGACAAATTGTATAAAACGTATGTTAAACTATTTTGTGATTTTTACAAATATTTTGTGATTTTTACAAAAGATCGAAGTTAAATTCGAGCTATGCTGGAATTAATTGGAATTAATAAAACTCGTTCCTGTAGGCTAAGGCCACTACAGTATCCGTGTTTAAATCTTAAAATACGTTGAATTATGTTTCCAGTATCTAAGACTTCTGAACGACTGAATATTCGTATATTGTGGGGGGGGGGGGGGGTTTTTTTTTTTTCCCTTTTTCCTTCAAAACACCTTATTTTCCCTTTTTCCTTTTTCATAAATAACACCTTAATAGCAATTCTTTTT
>Ga0123357_10012638_pt1 | contig 10899 bp, 6 predicted proteins | sample TergutEmb28metaG_FD_89873 | JGI IMG/M metagenome (GOLD analysis project Ga0123357, IMG submission 89873) | Embiratermes neotenicus P4 segment gut microbial communities from Petit-Saut dam, French Guiana - Emb289 P4 | ecosystem: Host-associated > Arthropoda: Insects > Digestive system > Gut ... | reverse complement strand
TGGCCATTATCTCCGTAACCGTTCTACTTTGGACATAGGTGTTTTGGGTTATATCAGTATAGTTTAACATAAGGAACACTCTCCCGAAGTCTGGCACATTCCTCCTGGGACACCCTGTATATAAAATTTATGAATGAAAGGTTTATATTTTTCAAATTTGGTTGCCACTTAAAAGTTTAAATTAATTATTCATCCTGTTTCCAAGAAATATGCAGTATTGTATTACTTTACAAATTTAGAATTTCAGATGAGGTCATTGAAATAATAATGATGCAAAGTACTCCATTCAGTAAATTATGACCTAGACCAAGTACAAATTAAACTCAGCTCACTCACCTTGTGTACACAGCCATAGACCAACAGTTCACATTGTCACAGTTCAAAGAAAAACCTGTTAGCAGGAGCTCTAAGCTTGTAACACAATTTACTGGAACTTCAAAGAGAGCATTTGCCTCATGGCACTCCATTATGTAGAAAATCAGCTATGTAAAGAATGTCGCATCATTGTTCTTTCTGGTGCGATGAACTACAACCAGTAGCCGCATCACTCAATGCATAACCCCATAATGTGAACAAAAGTAATTAAAGTGCAACATATGAAAAGTAACAAAACAATCATACACTACTAAACACCATTATTCATTCTTTACATTTGTAATATGCCATGGTGGGGTAAAATATGTCAGTCTCCAACCTGACTGGTGGTGGTAGGAGTGTAGTGGCCCATCGCAATTTTGATGGCAGCGACCCTTCATCATGAGGTGTTTTTACCATACATATATGTAGGTGACGCTTCATGATGAGGTCCATAAGATAATTACTCAGTCACTTAAACTGATTAATAGATGCATTGTCCTGTTTTGTATTTATTTTTGTATATTGGTTTTATTGTAATTATGTTTACATTTTATCTTTTAATATGTTATGATCTTATAATTTTCTGACAGTATTACTGTAATTCCTGAGGATGGTTGTTACTCTGAAATAGGTCGGATTGTAAGCAAACCTTTTCTGAAAAGTGTACTTTTTTGGTTTAATTAGAGGTAAGGTAAAGTTCACTCTGGAAGAGGCCATGAAGATCCTGAGGGGGAGTAGAAGTATAGCTGTACTCTTTTTTTAACCTCAACACCAGATGGGGTGATTGGTCAGTGACAGGCCTCAGCAACTTTACCTCCTAGGAAAGACACCCAGTTCCCTTTGTACAGGAGGCTGGGTGTGCCCTGCAGCTGGTCCAGATAGTGCAGAAAAATCTTTACTGCACTGGAATTTGATCACTGGACAGTCCAGCCCATAGCAGTTTGCTGTACTGATTGTGCTGTTCTGGCCCATGCCTAATCAATTTTAGTACCTTAAAGCTTCCAAACTGTTTTAACTTGCTACAATCTGTTGACAAGACATGATCCCAGAACATGGTTTTCTCAACATATACTTCTAGAGCAATGCACTTACTAGAAACTATTGAGAGAGGACTCTCAACCTGTGCACGGGACGGCCACCTATAGATGTGATTATACCAGAGGCTGTATAATACAATTTTGACCTGATGATGAGCACTTGTGCTCGAAACATGTAGAGGCATGAAATAAACTTATTGTAAAACAAAAATTTTGTGCATCAAGTTGGTTAATTACTAAGATAAATTCCTAACACACTCCGGACCTGATATCTTCTGATTCAGTGTTTTAGACTTTTCAAAAAGTTTTTGCTTTGGAAGTGATTAATTGGCTCCATGAACTTGGTGCAGATTTCTTTGCCTAGGTCTGTGATGCATTAGTTTTTTGCTGGGATGAATGCCTCAATAGAGGCAGTGCTTATTGTCAAAAGTTGAGTGCATGTCTATGTATGTGTGTTTTTTAAATACGCTTTGTTCATGGATATGAAAATTTTACCTTTCCTATGTGCTCTTTGAAGTAGGGAGAGAAAAATGTTTGTGATCTTGTACAGGGTCCTTCTTCTTGGACAGTAAAGATTCATATTTAATATTATATTACCAGACATGCGTACCCCAGAGCCCACTGGTCATTGCAACCATACATTTTCATCACTTAGTGCACTATGAATAATGATTTATTGAATTTATTATATTTGAATAGTGCTGTACTCATATCAACCATAATAACCCAGAAAAACTTGGTTGAATGAAGGGACAGTTAATTTTTTTTTAATCTTGTACTTCTAAAATGGATTGGGTTGTAACTGTTTTGCATACTCAAAGCAGGCGTTCAGAGTTTGACTTGTCTATTTTGTATCCGAACACTTATGAATGTATGAATATTGTGAAATGAAATACAGGCGGACCCCCGTATCCGTGGGTAATACGTTCCAAGACCTACCGCGGTTACGTGAAACCATGGATAATACCGAACACTATATATATTGTGATATTCGTGTAACATACATAAATATGGTAAAGTTTAATTGGTAAATTACGTACAGTAAGACATTACCAACATTAAATTAAGTAATAATGTGTACTGTACACTACATTGTGCATTTACAGTGTACTTTCTCTGTCTCTCGCATACATATGAAAGTGAGAGATTCTGATGTTTTAACGTAACCCTCAAGAGAAGGTAGAGCAATGAAAAAAATACAGTACCTGTACTGTACAAAATCATGTACAGATTCAAGGGATGACAGAACAATAAAAATCATGCTTTTCCATCAAAGCGCCGCATAAGCAATAAAAAACTTGTTATACATTTTACAATGAAAATCATACCTATGTACTTGTACATAACCTGTAATAAGAAAATTTTATTTGTTAAAAAATGTCTTAGCCTATTATGGATATTCACCGACTTCTCTGTTCTTCTTGTTGCTTTCTGAACACAAACATTGAGATAATACGGCAACGAATTGGAACAGCGAGAATGCTAAAAGCAGAATGGTGGCAAGTACTGGGCGCGTTTGGGCTGCTTAATTTCACCGTGTTATGGCCCGTTCTCGCTTGGCGCGTGTTGTGAAACTTATGAACAGTTTATTTTCCAATTTTTTTTTTTTTCGGGCAGCGGATACGGGGGTCAGCCTGTATATTTAAAATTATTTGAAGTTTAAAATATGTGCCTGTATCTCATTAGTACTGATCAAGACTTGCAATGTTGTTTTTTTCAGCTTCTGTGCTTTCATTGGATGGGTACTGAAATGTGTGCTTCTTCACTATTGTATGTGCTCGTTATGGGTAACATGTCTGAATATAATCCATATGTAGCTTTTCTGGGCAATGTGTTGTTGCCTGTGTATGTGTGGGTACTGTGTTGAGCCCTTAGTTTTCCATTGCAATGTTAATTTCTGTATGTTGTGCGTGTGTGGCAACACTTTGTACAAACTGTGTAATATTAGGAGGAGGCCCCGACAAATTTCCCAGTGGCCCATATATCTAAATCGGTTATTCCTTGGGCCCCGGGCGTGGTCTGGGGCGGTATAAGAGATAAATGGTCCTTATCACTGCCCGTAACCTAACCTTGGCGTTTCATCCAGTAGTGATTTTACTCGCTTGGCTATTGTGACATCGGCGGAGCCGGCGGACGGACGTTTTTGGGGGGAGGGTGGGGGCTATGGAACCACCTAAGGGGCAATGGCAGTAGCGTAGATAAGGCCCCCGTGGCGTGGGGCACCAAATGTACGAAATACTAAAACATATCGTGAATTCCGTCCTTCTGACAGAAAGCAGTGAGGAGGCACCTGATTTTCGAGTCGCGGGGGATCCCCGTCCGGTTATTGTCGCCTGTGGGTTCCGGCTGTCCCTTAAAGGCAAGTGTCCGTCACATCATAGATTCTAGTAACGCTGGCTGCTGTCGGGGCATTGTTAAATAACTTGGCGACATCGAAGGCTAAGTGAGGTAGTTATTGTGTCTAATCGGAAGTCACTTCGAGTACTTCCTGTGCCTGACACGTAGCAAAAGTAAAGCGGGAAATGTGTGCGCAATGTAAGAGTCGTGTCGTCTTCGCTGCCTTTTGCGTGATTATATCGAAATACCGCGGGATGCGATGAAAGAGCGTATTTGCCAAGAAAATTTGATTCATTTCTAGCGCGTTAGCGTACTTGCGGAACGAGCCTTTTTGCTTCGTCGTGCCTGAGTGTCCGCATATATGAGCTCGGCTCCCACTGGACGAATTTCGTGAAATTTGAGATTTGGTACGTTTATGAAAATCTGTCGAGGAAATAAATTTAGTTAAAATCGGACAAAAAATATCGCCGCCTACTTTACTTTATCGTCACAAAAGCATTGTTGGAATGTGGCCCATCAATGCAAAATGAACGCATTTTTGCTTTGCCATAACAGTGTTTTCAAGATTGATTACATTGTTGACATTGCGTACATTTTATATAAAGATTCATTTCGTACCTCGTAGAGAACACCGGTGTTTTCTGTGGGGTGCGAACTGAATATAACGACAGCCCATGAACTGAGTACGTTTGTATTTTCAGTGACATAAAATTTCCATATATTCGATCTCTTCGAGCCGAGACATCGTAGGCTCCGCAAAATACGTATATTGTGTACTTCAAAACCAACACTAAAGGGAACGCGTTGGCAGCAGTGGTTACTTCATTCGTACTTGGCGGAGTTTTGGCGCGTCATGGTAATAGAAACTCTTGCGGGACTTCAGCGAAAATTGGCATGTGTTGACAAGTTTCATCGCAATGCGATTGCTGGTACTACTGGCATTGTTACATGCCAACAGACATGGCGAAGCTCTAGGAAGCGCACTGTAACACCTTTCAATGTGGACACGCCAGAAAATCGCATTGTTGCCGTTTTAGCTGTTTGTGATACAGTCGAAGTGATCGTCTTCCCCGTCTTCTTTGATTGTCTGTTAGTATCTGTTGTTACGATAGCCGAAAGTAGCACAACCCACTGCTGCGCCGAGCCAGCTCTGTTTAATCCACACCTTCACGCGATTTGTGTGTGGCGTGTTAAAGTTATCCTCCCACATAAGCCTCGACATAACAGGTCTCTTCCCTTCAGTTTTTAGAACCAACATTTTGCACTCATTTCCGAGTGTCGCTTGCGTGCCGCATGTTCCGACCATCTTGTTGAAGTTCCTCAGTATATACTTTTCTGCGCCCTCCCCTTATTTCCTCCCTCGGGTCTATGTATTTTCAAGACCCTCTTCTGTAAACCCTCGATCTGGGTTTTCCAGTTATACGAGAAGCCATGTTTCGCATGCATATGGGCCCACACGCAGCGGGTGAGGTTAGTATTCGTGGATGTTTCATTCTCCAGGTTTTCAGTATGAACCGATCAAACCATTCGTCCCCCGCAAGCAACTTCTTCATGCGTTTCTATAAAGATGTATATGGGACGAAGGGGGTTACACCAGCAGCTAGCTGTGACCTGCAAATGATTCCTGTTAAGACACCAATTTAAGTGAACTGTATGAGTTTCCTCGAAGACGGTTCATCGTTCAGACTGTCCATTTTCCCGGAACTTTTTTGGCTTTTCTGGTATGTGGTGGTGATGTCCAAACTTCGGGGCACCATGTGATTGTAAGAGCTGGGATAAAATCATTGTATCCTTGATAAAATGTGACACGGGATGGTAAAAGATTTTGAATTGTATGATAGAATGCGATGCTCATAGATGACGCAGTGCAGCGTACTTTGTGAAGCTAATATTTCCTCTGCTAATCAAGAAATTGCGCTTATTCCCATCCAGAGCCAGAAGAATCCAGTCTACGTCATCGCAACCTGTTTCCTTACGGTCATTTTAATATTATTTTCCCATTACACCTAGGTTTTCCAAGTGGTCTCTTTCCATCAGGTTTTCCCACCAAAACCCTGTATTTACTTCTCTTCTCTCCCATACATGCCACATGCCGTAGCCATTCTTGTTAATTCGATTATCCGAATAATATTTGGTGAGGAGTACAAACCAAAAGCTCTTCTTTATGTAATTTCTCCAGTTTCGTGTTGCTGTCTTTTAGGTCCGAATCTTCTTCAGCTCCCCGTTCTAGAACCCTCATTGCTTTTCCCTGAATGTGAGAGACCGAGTTTCATACCCATATGAAACTCTTCTCATATTTAATCGCTTCGTAATTTTTGAGGTATGTAATTACGATTTGTCACATTTCAAATGATCGAGGTTTTGATTGGTCAGTAGCAGCAGGTGCTGTGGCGAGGTTCGATGAACCGGAAAACCAGGCAGCAGGTGTAAGTAATCCAGACCGACAGCACAACTCAGACTCGTGCCTGCTTCCTTGAGGACATTCCATTCACATCGCTGGTCGTTCGGCCTCCATGAACCTGCTCAGCATCTTTGATATCAAAACCCGACGTTGGATTCGATCCTGAGTCATTTTTACGCCCCTTCCTTGCTCGAAACATATTTATGATCTCAATTCCAAGTCATTCAAATAACAGTTTTTGCTAAAGGACTTGCCATCAAGATTTTGTATTCATATCCTGTTTTCCTCGTCCGAGGTACTGCCTTTGCCCGTCTACGTACACCTGCCCTCGTTATTTAATATCACAAGTTACTAATTAACTCTCACTTCCAAATATTTTTTCTAGAGGATTTTGTTTTAATACACCTGAAGTTCATGTTCGTTGTACATCAGCGTTTTCCTTTGAGTTAGTTTTTTTTTTTAACTATTCACAATCGACAACAGCATCGTAGGTGAAACTCTTATGCACCTTTTGGCCCCAAGAGTGAGGTCTCACTGCTCCGCAGTAGCGAATTTATTTGTAGCCGAGCCTGCATGTTATACTGCACCAAAAACCACGGGAAATGAGAAACCCTGTCACTTTAAAAGGACTTTGTTCCATGCACGGAATAAGTCGTACGTACGTAAGACAAATTTGAAGACTTTCGTAGAACCTTCAGACCGGTGTTTAGTCTTCAAAAGATCTGCGTCCGCATACACTTACACACTTAGAACACCCCTGGAAATTAATTTTATGTATTTAGGCGACGAAGAAATGACTGAATTTTTAAGACATGCTGCATAATCTCAATTACCTTCCACAAAGTGCCGTTTATTGTGTACTTTAATATTTTTCTCTTAGAATAATACGTCTTTTGTAAACCGTGCGCTAACATTTAAATACCGACCCCGGTAGGCTAAATTTTAATAATGTATGAAATGCATTATATCTCGTATGGCGCCTTAAGCGGATCCTAAACGACCAGTATTATTGCGTTGAATTAACGCTTGAAGCCTAAGACTTAGTTTATGTACCACCAGCTTTAACATTCAGAAATTCTGTGTTCTGCCCACAGTGGATTTATATGTTTTATGTGGAACTCAGAACAAACAACGATTATTTCTCCATACAACATTAGCTTATCGGTTTTTGTAACCGAGGCAGAGAGTGTTTACTGCGCGGTACGATCTGGGTCTTCGGATCAGACACAGTTTCGCCCTTAAAGGGTTAATATTGCGCATTATGTTCCTCCCTAGACTACTCGATTTTATTGCGTAATGTTTTATTTTGCTCTTGGGGTCAGGACGAGAAAACATGAGTCATACCGATGCAGTTTGTGTGGCCATTGCTTTACCACGTAGGCTTGTGCTTAATACGCGAAAAGAATCGCCGCTGGATCAAAGAGTGGTACAATCGAAGCCCACGATACGCTACAGAAATACTAACATGGGAGAAGCAGTCAGCGTTTATCCATTACGCTAAGCTATTTGGCCACTGGAAGTAATTTTGAAGACCGGAAATTTGTAAGGGTTTCTTCTCAATCAACTGGAATTGTGCGGGAGACTTATTTACTGCTCGGCAGACAGACGGTCACTGAATGAATACTGCGCAATGCTGTCCCCAGGCTATTCAATATATTGTGCAACCCTTTCAATATTACCACAAGACTGTCTATAATACTATGTAGTAATTAATATTGCACAATATTATTGACCTCCAGGGGCACCTTTAATGAGTCATACCTTAGGTTCCGAAACGATGCTCTTCAGAACTTCAGCAAAGTTACAGCGAGAATCGGTGATTGCGTCTCTTTCTGTTCCGCAGTGTGAAACCGAAAGATTAGTTTTGGAATTCCCTTTGTCATAGGTTGCGGATGACAGGTGCAGGCAAAGGACAGGCTTCGTAGCGTATTTACAGCTTGGTTGTAAAGTATACCTTTTGTTTTAGTAAAGATGATGGCATTAGTCTTGCAACATCGAAAGTGTCGTTATCTGCATCCGCATTTCTTCTTGATAACTCTAGAAGGATTTTAGATAATATGGCACGAGTGAGGGCTGTACCGCTTCGCGGCACGAGCGTCAGGACCCACTTCTATTTTCAAGCAGCTCTAATTTAACTATAAATATTACTAATCTGATGTTTATTGGACCGTGCGTCATTGTGATAGTTGAAGAATAAAAAAACCAACTAGATGTCACTTGTTATATTTACTTTACTTCTTAGATACTCAACATGTTTCGGGCATTAATATGTCCATCTTCAGGAGTTTGCGAGTATGTTGTTGAACTACCACATTGGCTGTATTGTTCTTGGATTGCTGTGTGTTGGAGTTAGGGTGCGGTTCGGCTGGGGTGGTATCCGGGCTGCCGGCTTCAGCAATCCAAGAACAATACAGCCAATGTGATAGTTCAACAACATACTCGCAAACTCCTGAAGATGAATATATTAATGCCCGAAACATGTTGAGTATCTAAGAAGGAAAGTAAATATAACAAGTGACATCTAATTGGTTTTTTCATTCTTCAAATATTATTAAATTTCTTCAGGTTTTATTTCTTATCTATTTTTTAATATTAGTATCATCATGCAGTTGCGTGCTGCTAAAAATTGCACCTTTGCATTTGCAGTTAGCTGTGACATACAATAAGAGAAAAGGTGTTTTGCTGTTTAAATTTTTGATAATTGGATGGAAGGGGTTGTGTTGGATGAGGGATGTGTTATTTGTATAGTTGGTCCACACTCTTCAAAATGCGCCCTACCAGCCGCCTAAAAACGTGTCTGCGATATTGAATTCCAGCGATTTCGAATATTGCGTGCATTATACAGCTGGTGCTTTTAAGTTCATTGTTCCGTTTCTGTTTTGTCGATATTTGTGCATTGTTTAAAATATGTTTAATTTATGGAGAATGGACGATTTGGAAACTTTTCTATCGTCAACTGTTGTGGAAATATGTATTTATATCTTTAATTTCATCTCACATGAACTGAGATAGGCACTATTCCTTGTCAGTGCATTTATTATGCCTTGCGTAAAAGCTCGCTGATGTGGAAGTAACGAGGTTGGAAAGCTGCGCCCCGTACTTGAGTGTACGCAGTTTATACGTGCATTCTGTACACTGGGTGTGTTTCATAAAGCTCTCTCCGTTTACATTTTTTTTGTGTGTTTTCTGTAATTACAACGTATCGTTAATAACAATTCGTGTATTATTATTATCATTATTCCATTCGTGGGTTCTAACGCTCTAGATTTGTATTCGGAAAGTGCACTTTTTAGTCTTGACCCGGACATCAGTTGTCGTGACAGTTTTTCTTGGTTTCCTTCGTGGGTTCGGTCACGACCGCTTCTTTCCCAACCCATCTCAGTTTTTCAGTCCTACCGTCTACGCTTCATGTAAGTGTGAGACACTAACATCGTCGTAAAATATGCCATGAAAACTGATTAATGTGCTTATGATCACCATATTTCTGTAACACTACAGATGTCGCTCACACCTTACAAATCTCTGAGGCAGAATTTGTGGTCCTCGACAGTGGCACATCATTCATGTCTGCAACTGCCCAGCAATGTTCGACGTGAAGCATCCACGATAGGAGGTACCTGTCTTCATTGTGTTATCTGCACGTTGTACACAGAACACGTGCCACAATTCCTGTCGATTGTGGACATCTAGAGTGTGGTCAAAGTCACGATGCTCGCCATTCCATCTGCGTTAGGACACGGCATTCATATGCATTTCCTATGACCATATAGCGGAGGGATGTCATTCGCAAACGGACCACGCTTTCGTATTTGTTACTGCCAAACTCTAAATCCATCTTACACGTTGGTGGTGCGGAACATTGTGGAACGACGTCCGGTTCTTAGAGTAAGATGTGTGATTGAATGACGCGGCATTTGTTATTAGGCTTATGCGATGTGGTGATGAAACCAACAAATACATACAAACGCTTACGATTATCTTATATTATATACATAGTATGCCTCCTACATGTTTCGGCCACACTTGTGGCCATCCTCAGGTAGGTGCTATACAAATGATGTATTACACAACTTTTTGCACCATTGCACAAGTATAAGATGCCAAGTTTTAAAATGTGTGGTTTAAAATACTTATTAAAATATAAAATACAAATACATTTTTGGTGATAAATTCTGTGTACCCATTATCAGCTGAATGGATGGTCATGGATTATTTAAGATTATCAGTAGGCGTTCTTGACAGCGCGGTGTAAACAAAACTTGAGGTTGATGGCCCGCCATGTGTGTCAATTATCCAGTATCAGCGACACTCATCAGCTACTGGATTTTGAAACCTAAAGTGTGGGTACGACAGTAAGGGTTGTACACCTATAGATATTAAAGTTTCGTATTTTCTTGCTAAATAGAAAGATCGAAGAATGTGTTAGATATAAATTGTAGACTTGAGGGTTGTTTGACCATGCATCTTCCTCATGAAGTAAGGTGAAATACCAACTTGACGCAACTAGGTAATTTTATTGATGTATTCTTAGCTCGACATGTTTCGGGTACACACGCCCATCATCAGGAGCATTAGATGTTGAGTTGCAGCATACGGTTTTCTGCACCGAGTTTTTGCATGGGTGATGGTCTTGAGAGCCGCTGCGTAGGTCGTGTGTACGGTGCGGATGGTGCCGTGCGGTTCGCACGGCACCATCCGCACCGTACACACGACCTACGCAGCGGCTCTCAAGACCATCACCCATGCAAAAACTCGGTGCAGAAAACC
>Ga0123357_10012637_pt1 | contig 10899 bp, 5 predicted proteins | sample TergutEmb28metaG_FD_89873 | JGI IMG/M metagenome (GOLD analysis project Ga0123357, IMG submission 89873) | Embiratermes neotenicus P4 segment gut microbial communities from Petit-Saut dam, French Guiana - Emb289 P4 | ecosystem: Host-associated > Arthropoda: Insects > Digestive system > Gut ... | reverse complement strand
TTGTCAAAGAAAAAAATAAAAAGGCAAGGTAAAAGGGCCTAAAAAAAAAAAGCATTATCCGAAAAGGGGGTGAAAAATTTAGTCCAAAAGGGCTCTTCCCCCCCCCCCCCTAATGAATTGAAAGGGCCCAAAATAGGGCTAGAAATGAGGTTTAGAATTTAATAATATCACGCGCATTTTTATCATTGGTACATGCTTACTCCATACTTACACCATGGTTCAGAGTCCTTCTTGAGAAGCTAACTGGTTTGCAGCTAGTCAAGAAATTCCCCGCATTTCACAGAAAACGAAGGTTCATTACCGCACTCACAAGTGTCCGCCACCTGTCTCTATCCTGGGCCAGCCCAATCCAGTCCATATACCCACATCCCACCTCCTGGAGATCCGTTCTAATATTATTCACCCATCTACATCTTAATATAATGATTGGATATTGGCCAACTAATTGCACGGTTATATGTTTTTAAAATATTTATTTACAATTAACACTTTAAAACATATCACTTTGTTTAAAATTCGTTCGTAACGACGAATTTTAAACAAAGTGATATGTTTTAAAGTGTTAATTGTAAATAAATATTTTAAAAACATATAACAGTGCAATTATTTGGCCAATATCCAATCAATAGACTATTGCATGGAATAAAAATGAAAATAATCTTACTATAAATTTGATCAAGTAGCCAACCCCATGGTACAGAGACCCCAGGAGAACCTAATAACTCCAGATCTGTTTTGCACATTCCTCTCAATTTACGGAACTCGACTGTCCATTAATTTTACACTGAAGATCGGCTATCCGGCTGTGTTCTAGAATGAAGAAAGTCATACACCGCTGTTTCACAAGATCAAGTCTTTGGTTCCTGACACAGATAAAACCAGGTCACGCCCTTCCACCCCATTTCCTTATTGCGAAATCCTTTGTCCGTATTACGTTGCGTAGGTCGTACCAAAGTACCCGCCCAATTCCCGAAACTCTGTGTAGCGTCTGTAATATTTCGTTTTCATGCTCTGGAAAATTGTTTGGCTCCCCTTCAACACCCAGGCAGGAGATCCGCCCTTGTTACCTACTAGCGAGTGCTTATTCTGGAAGTTTGCTTCTACCCTTCACACCTAAAAGCCTTCACTCCCGTACGGGATCTGAGGGCTCCCCATGCCGCGATGAAAAGGGACCCTCTTATTATTTGAGAGACTCTTGTCGCGATGACAAGGGAACCTCTTAGTACCTGAGGGTTCTCCATACTGTGATGACAAGGGACCTACTTAGTATATGAGGGCTCCCCCATGCCGTGATGACAAGGGACCCACTTAATATGGGAATTTCGATAATTGCACTCATCAACATATTATGCGTAAATAAAAAAAAAATACTAGCTAATTCGGTCGAATTTTTTTTATTTGAATTACAAGATTCATTTCATTCAGTTGCACTGAATACTCACATATGCATACACCCAGTCTAAGGGAGCCCTGTAAAAGTTCCAGCTGCTGTGTTGGGCTTCAATAAGTTTACAGACTAACTAAACTTGAAGAAGTAGTGATGTACTGGTGCTTGTATAGTTTCTAGTCGCTTCTGTTTTATACACGAAAGAATATATGTCTCGTTTCTGTTTTATACATGACAGAATATAGGTCTCCCGGTGCCTACGATAGGATTTTTTTATGTTCTCTTCGTCTTTAAGAAAGAAACAAATTTGCGTCTCGCAAATGCTGTTTATCATACATCGGTTGTGAACGGGTTGGCTTACTTTAATTTATGTAGCACACGTGCATATTGGTTGTATAACTGAAGTATCGCTTTCTTTCTACGACCTTCAGGTGGGTAGAGAGTGATTAGAGGGGAGGCAAGTCTGCGAAAGGGGGAAAGAAGAGAATGAAGGACAACGTCTGATTCTAATGGGGCATACATAGAAATGTGGGGCAAGTGGCAAACGTTAACCTGCAAGCTGATCCAAAACTCCAAAGAAAATTTAGTATTAATTTTTCTAAGCACTTTTGTTGCGCATTCACCTCCAAGTAGTGCCAAGGCTAAAAACAAGTGGAGCTCAAAATCCAGTCCCCCATGCGCCTGTATGGCATCCACAGTGACTACTTGCCTTTACCTCTAAACGTGCCTGCTTTAGGTCTAAAAAGGGAAACTATGAGAGACACAAGAGAGAATAACCTGCAAAAATTGCGTGCCAAATGGCACCTTGGAGGACTGTTGTCCAGGAGAAACAATCTTTGATAAGACCACTTGTTCACATAGTAAAAAAAAACCCTCTCCTATAAAAAATCCGTAAGGTTCATTACTGTGATTACAAAAGTCCGTCAGATATCTCTAACCTGAGCCACATAAGTCTAGTCCATTCCCACTCAATCTTTCTTTGGAAACCATTATAGCTGTGTCCTCTCAGCTACGGTTTGGTATTCTAGTTTTCAAAAGATTATAAACTTCAAAACCAGCAATTAAAAAAAAAAAAAAAAACACAACAAAAAAATCAGTAAAAAAAAAACAAAAAAAAAAAAAAAAAAAAAAAAGCTCAACAAAAATATGTGAAAAAAAAGCTAGAATCAAAACAGTCAATGCCCGATTAAGACAAAACCGTAGACAGCTACAGGCTACAGGAATGAGTTTATTACGCTCAAAAGCAAGGACTTTTTAAATCTCGTAACTTGTTCCTAAGTATCGCGTTGTCTAGCCCAGCGCACGCAGTTTTAATGTCACATAAATAAGTAGAAGTTTATATTGTGAAAGAGCATATTTCATCATGGATATAGAATATCCGTAATCTCCACTAGCACTACAATAACAAGTTACAATATTGTTACCTACATTACAAGAACTCTTACCTCTAATGCAGTAGACAAGCTTCCATAAGGCGCCATAAGTTTCTACACATTCACAATCCCAATAAACCAAACACACCTAAATCTTTCACCAAGACACTCTTAACTGTTGGTTCGAGGCACACCTGCTTCACCTGACGACCGACCGGGTAGAGTGCACATCGACAACTACATGTATCGTTATTCGGATGCATGTGGCCAAGTCATCCCCACCCCCTCTCATTCAAGACAGTTTCTGTCTTTAAAGTGGCCCTCACACGATCAGCATTAGCCTAAAGAAAAGTGTCTAATGCTATTCCAATGCTGCAATCTCAACCTCGAATCATTTTGCTTATGCTGTTATCAATGTACATCTTTCTATGTTCCTATACAGCTTGAAGATAGTTTGTTAAAAAGTCGGTACATATAGCTGTTTGTTATATATACCCCTATATATATGTAAACATTAGTTGATTTTGATTAATGTATTTATTAGTTGATTATACAGGCTACGAAGACAACGAGAAGAATCGCGTAAATAAGAAGTGTAAGTTAGAAAAAGAAACAAGATTATGAAAAGAGCAATGAACAGAGAAGTGGGCCTACTGTTCTTTTGGGAATAAAAGTAGAGAGATATGCGTACTTCGTAAACAGACTGTAAGATGTCTAAAGAGTAGCCTAGAGACGGTATACTGACACTAAATATACAGATTTAAAAGAGAGGTCTTCAGGACAATTTAGGAAACAGAAAGATGCTTCTGTAGCAAAGCACATCACCTCAATTGTGCAAATGTGAAGGTACATTTACACGTGGTCGAACAAACATTGAAATGTTTCAAGAGCTTGTAGATTTCCAGTCAAATCAAGGCCAAGCAAATTAACCGAATTCATTGAGACCTTACTGTGTAATTCTCAGAAGCCTAATTTGATTTCGCCTGAGCTGGTTATTACTGAATATTTACTAATAACCCACCTTCTTTAGAAGCATGTGGTCTATTCTGTTTAGGCAAGTAGAACGAATTGATAGAACAACAATGCATTATCCACCTATAAAACCGAATTATCAAAGCTCTGAGATTGCAAGAAACTGAGAAGAAGATCATCTATTCGTTGAACTTTTTTATGTATGTGATATGGCTTATTTCAAAGAAATGTGAATAGTGGTAGTGAGTACAGCTTGTGATACTCAGGGCATGTTGAACTTCACTTCCATCACGGTGTCTTGGTGGGAGGGACCCATTCAGTTTGTATACGCACTATTCACTAGATTTTAGGGTAAATTTTGGTATGGTCATCCCGTTGTGTTTGTTGACCGATGGATTTTTTATTATCGGAACGAACACAACGCTTTGAACACTACGCATTTTTTATCTTCCACAACATGTTTCAGCCGAAACATGTTGTGGATGATACACGAGTGCATAGTGTTCAAGCGTTGTGTTCGTTCTGATAATAAGAACAATCACAGGTATTGGGTACATTTATGGTCCTGCTAAGATAAAAAAAAATAATGCTCCAGAATACAATATCATTATCACATTAACACAAAGCAAATTACGTGAACAACAAGACGACCATCAAGCTATCTTAATGAACAATCCCCTATCCTGAAGCTGACAGTTTTGTAGCATCATTGAAACAGAGTATAAATGAGGAATTAACTGTAAATGCTATATCAAAGCAAGTAGTTATGGTTGATAAAAACAATTTATGAACTCTTACAAAATATATTGATGCACTTATGGAAGAGTTTTCTCACCAGCTACATTCATTCAGCAGCATTATTTGATGATCTACAGGTGCAATCTTATGCTTCTCTCATATTACAAAGATTCAAGATCATAAAGCTATTGTAACTCTTCATTTTAAGAAAACTGTGCATTTATATTAGAGAACATGGCCCAAAAAGAATAATGCACAGGCAAACAGTATATTACTATTTTATACTATAAGAACTGAAATGGGTTTCAGCAGAATGGTTATTCACAAGTACTGCCTTCAACATAACGCCTCTACGTACATTTTTTTAAGAACGATATTATTTCACTCCTGACCTCCAGTCTTAAAGCTTAAGTATTCTTGTTCACATAGTTCTGATGTCTATTAAAACAAAGGAAAATTTCTGCAGTCTCTGTTATTAGGATGAGAATTTTGAAATACAAATTGAACTATGTCACTGTTCGTGGCCAAATGATGCATCTGTTTGAGTGTGTGCGTGAGATTTTTTGTAATTAAGGAAATGAATATGTCATATAAAGAAGCACTTAATTATACCACCCATACAAATGATTGTTGCACGAATTAATAACAGTTATAAGAAAACATAATACAGGAACGATTTTTCCAAATATAAAAAAAAACTACATCACTTCACACCTTTCACAGCTTCATAGTTGGAACACTTCTCTCATAAAACTTTTAGACACCCCTTCATAAATCAAAACCTCATATTTCTCTAGATGATAAGTACAGACTAGTAAATTGCCAATTGAATACATAGGCCTAGTTTCAACTGTTAATTAAATAATGAATCTCTGAATCCAGCAACTCAAAAACAAATTTCTGCTACACTTCAAAACCAGTTATCCACAGAGTATTTAGACACGTGATTGTGACTGGAGTCATTCCCCCCCCTACACTAATGATTAGCTACTTAATAAATGGGGCAAATTAACGTAAATGTTACAGTAAGGGATGAATTCTATGTACTGCTAAGTTAGTAAGTACATTAGCAACAAATTAGTACAAAGGCAGTATGTGATCTGTACAGTGCAAACGGTGAAGAATAATCTTTTGATGAAATGTGATAAAAATTAAATTTAAACTCTCATGTCATAAAGTAGAAAATATTTATTTTAAAGAAATTTTAACGTATAATTTTTTATATAATTCAAAGAAAAGATCAGTTCCTTGAAAGCCTATTGCTTCTTTACAATTACATAGGTCTGTTCATTTTAAGTCTTATATCAGGTGCTTAAAAATGATATTTTAATGCATCTTTCGTAGGTTGAATCTATTGGAAGAATATTCAGAAGATGAAATTATGTTCATTTCTCACGTTTTTAAATCACTTGAGCTCAAAAGTTCTGTCCCTGAACAATAACCATCTATAAACACAACTAATTTTATTACCTAATACCAAAGTGGTATCATCACTACCTTTTCCAGCATCAGTGGGTTATACTCACAGCTTACTCATGTTTACAACTCAGATACATAGTCTGATAGGGTGTTTAAACGTTAATGAAATATGGATGAACTGGGAATTAGAGTAAAAATGAGCTCTAGATCTACATACGGATTGTGTTACAAAGATCCCTGGACTCTGGTAAATTTACATCACTACATTCGCCATGGATGGCATGCTATAAAATGGTATATAAAATTGCAGTTCAATTGAGTGCTATTACATAGAGTCGCCTATGACTTACCATGCGAAGCTACATGACCCATGCACCTGCAACACAGCAGTTAAATACCCAAGAATTCAGTTCACTCATTCAAAATACCCGCACTTTACAATGTATCTTCACACTGCCATCATGGCTGTTCAACGAACACGACTGATTATACCGCCTTCTAGTGGGTAAAATTGACATTAGCCGTACGCAATGTGCTTTGGTGTTTGCGCATAGTCTGTTTGGGGTGAATATGGAGTGATAATTACCGTTAAAGTCGACGTTAATTTAGGTATGCTGTCGTTTTAATGTAGATGTTGAAATGTATTAAATTATGGTGACGTATTTATGAAAATATGTCGGTTGCCAAATGTAGTGTACAGTTAGAAGTAAGAGAATTTGAGTTTCACTCACAGTGTGTTATTACATCATGTTCCCGTGGTCGGTATTATGATATTAGAGTAAGGCAAGAAACTTAAACTTAAGAATTAACGTGCTGGCACTTTATAACTGTCAGTAACATTGACATATTAACTCAATGTATTGGAGATGACAGTTGATATTTTTTTCCGGATTCGTACATAACCTTTATCGGTCTAACTTGCATTTTGATTTAATTGTAGGTATTGACCCTGAGAAATTACAAATATGGAGGAATATGCCCGCGAACCGTGCCCGTGGCGTATTGTGGATGACTGTGGAGGTGCATTTACAATGGGTGCCATTGGGGGTGCTGTATTCCAAAGTATAAAAGGCTTCCGAAATGCACCAAGTGGAATGAACCGACGTCTGATTGGTAGTTTAGCAGCCATTAAACAACGTTCACCCATAATCGCAGGCAACTTTGCCATATGGGGAGGGATGTTTTCAACGATTGACTGTACTTTGGTACATTTCCGAAGGAAAGAGGACCCATGGAACTCTATAATCAGTGGCGCAGCCACTGGTGGTATTTTAGCAGCAAGAAATGGTCTGCCAGCAATGGCAGGTAGTGCTTTAGTTGGGGGTGTTCTCTTAGCAATTATTGAGGGTGTAGGAATATTGTTCACACGACTTTCTGCAGACCAATTCAAGCCTCCAAACCCTACGCTGGAAGATCCTTCCCAATTAGGTCCTCCACCTGTTTTCCACACTCAGCAACCTAATTATTAATGTGTGATAAGTTATAAACGTAATTAGAACTCAGTGAAAGGACTTCAGTTTATAATTGTATATTTGTAGATAGAATATAGTTCCTCTTGCCTCCATTGTCGCCACATTTTAAGAAACACACAAATTTGGTACTATTTTTCTCTGTTTGTTTTCCTGTAGTACACGAATCTTCACGTGTTATGTTTACTGTCATAAATGGTGAATTGTAAATTTCAGAGCATTAAAGTTGGTTATGCCAGGAGGCCCCCCCAAACTTGTCATACCATTCCATATAATAAATTTTTTGAAAAAGTCTGCTGTGCCTTTGAGATGATTTTGTTGTATATAGCCAAACCTTTTACATGTTCTTGCAAGTGTTTTATATTTAAAAATTGTAATGATTATAACAAGATGTTTCTTGGCATATGAACTTCAGGCTTCAAAATGTGGCAATGATAACACAAGTATGTAATGCTGAAATTCAAGGAATTTATTGAATTATGAAAATTTGTGTAGGTATGGTTAAGTAAAAATTTGCCACACTTAATTTTATTTGCTTTGAGGCTCTCATTTGCCAAGTGTGAGACAGTAGCATGCCAAGTCATATTTTGTTTCTTGGACATTACCAGTTCGTGGCTGTAGGAGTTTCCCTCTTGCTTGCAGACAGAAGTGGAACCAGTTTCCAAACACAGCACTTTTGATACATAATCTAGACAGTAGGTGGGTCCAGTGGAAAAGCACAGGTACTGAACTTAGTGCCCCCATTGTTGTCTGAAAGGGGAAATGGAACCAGCTTCCAGCATGTTTTATTTTTAGATGATGGATGAGGTCCAAGGTAATAAAATTAACTGTGATGCACGTTCATCAAAAACTTTCAGAAATTAATAGTATTTTGTTTGGAAATGTGTGAAATTTATAACATGTCCAGTGCACTGTAATTCAAAATGTTTAATGTGAATTGTGACTGCACATTACAAAAGTGGAGTCAAAAAAGTGTTATTACAGTGACTTACACATTTGTCTGCAACGTGGACGGTGCAACCACCAGACACTAAGGGCTTACTGATTTTATGTATGTTGGATAGATGCGATTATGGCTTTGGCGGAGAACAGGGAATTCATATAGATATGAATCAGATTATCAGCATGACAGCTACACATCTTTTGACATGAGGATCCAACTGCAGAAATTAGGAGCAGAGAAGGAAGTGTAACCTTTCAGTCCAGTAGCATACCATTTGCCACATCATGAAACACCACATTGTTCCATGATTTTCATTTATTAGTCTCTACAGGAGAGGGACTATGTCCTGTGTGAAGTAGAAACTTATGTCTGGTATATAATTTAGATGAATGTCAGTCTTCAAAGGGGTAAAATGTTTCACATTACATTTTTTCAGTTTGATTATAAAATGCATATTGCTTTCACCAGTATTTCATACAATGAAGACAAAAATCTTTGAATACATAGTACAGCGACAGCAAGTCACGTTTCTGTTTATCAGTGTGATATGCAGTAAATTTCAACAGGCATTGGCTTTTCAACATAAACTCGAGCACATCGAGGGCTTCATAATGGAAGGGTGTAAAAGGTGAAGCTTTTCCTGTTCACACCATGAGGCCATCAGGGAGGTGAGTGTTCAACTTCACACCCCAGCTGTTTTCCCACCATGAAAGAGCCCCGGTACCCATTGAATAGGAGGTTGGGTGGGCCTGGAGCCAGTCTGGATATTTTGGAAAAGAGGAAAATCTTTTGTCCCCTGCCAGGATTCAAACCCCAGACCATCCAACCCACAACATAGATGTTATGCCAACTACACTACTTTGGCTCCAAAAGAAAGCGCTTCAACCAGTTCACATTGTGTATATTTTCTGCTACCAACTGATTGGGTTTTCATCATATCACAGTATGTATCGTGTCATTCAGTGATTAATCTGTGTTTAATTTTCTGCATCCACACCTTTGTGGTACATTGGTAGAATAGGCTAGAAGACAGCATATTTTACTTTCCTGAAGGTTGTATCAGTGTCATAAGTGAAGGACATATATAATGCTGACAGCTGGAAATGTTATATTTTCAACACACATAAGTATGGCCCTTGTGCTTAGTGACAGTAATTGGAAATACAAGAACACTGTTGCTTTTGTGTGCAAAAGAGTTAATGTCCTCCCTGTTGCAATATAATTTATTCCACACTGCTTGTAGGGATCTTCACGCCTGGAATCTGATGGAGATGAAATTACATGAAGGTTCTTGCAGTAACTGTGATACTGCGAAGGAATTACTTTGGTCCTTCACTTTGACGTGATGGAGGTATTGTTTGTAATGTGGCATTCAAAGTGCTGCAAGTGTGAATATTTTGCTTTGTTTAAAAGAGAGAAAAACCACTGTTGAGCTGTTGTAAGAAGGTAGAATAGAATAGCATAGTAAACTGGTTCGAGCCCTTTCAGTCCTGATGCATGTAGGACTTTTGGGCAGGGCCTTTGTGCCCCAGATTCTGATGTCCAAGTTATGGGAGCCCCGTTCCTTTACTGAAGTTCCAGATTCCCCAGACTTAGACTTCTAACATTCCCTGGGTCCAAGAATAAGAGCCCAAATAGGTGTGTCTTGAGTGAAGCCAGGGCTTCATACTCAAAACATGGACTGAGATTTCCTCCTCAGCTCCACACCTACATAAGGGACTGTCAATCAGCCCTGTTATGTAGAGATGTCTTCTCAGGGTAATATGTCCAGCAAGAAGGCCAATAACAACCCTCAATTGTGTCATGTTAAAGGACAGTAGCCTGGTCATAGCAGTCAGACTAGGACCCAAAATCAATTTTGGAGCCTGTCTGTGGGTGCTGATAAGACCCCGCCACATTACCATATGCTGGTTCCATCCAGCTTTTTATCTTGGTCGTATATTCTGCCTAGAGACCCCCAAAGCCAGTTCAGGTCCAACAAACTGGTGAACTGTTCGCTCTCTTAAAAGCTGGATGGCAATTTCATTTCCACATGCCCTAGAGTGTCTGGGGAACCACAACAATCCCACAGAATACCCAGTGGAAATGTCATTCAATGCCTTGTGGCACTGTTGTACCAATGGGGACATTGTTTTAGCAATCTGAAGGGCTTTCAGAGTTGCCTGACTATCAGAGTAAATACTAATGTATTTCTCTGGTCTAACATCCATACAAATTTCATAGGGACAGTCCAGGATGGCATATATCTTGACCTGGAAAACTGTAGCATATTTTCCTGGAGAGATACTGAGCTTTCTTCCAGAAGATTGCTCTTAGACTTTGGCCCCAGTTCTACTCCATGTCCTGGACCCATCTGTATATCCGATGAGCCCCTTCTGCAGGAGTCCAAGGTCCTTGGTCTGCTCTTCTCTAGTCTTGTAAGAAGGTAAGTGAAATTGTGGCACAATGTTATGGGACTATTGACTATGTATGTACATGTAAATTATTCCTTTTTGGGTAATTCCCCGGCGTCTGAGTTCTAATTGCCGACGTTTCGGAACTCACTATCGGTTCCATCTTCATAGGCAGGTGAATGAAGATGGAACCGATAGTGAGTTC
>Ga0123357_10012636_pt1 | contig 10900 bp, 3 predicted proteins | sample TergutEmb28metaG_FD_89873 | JGI IMG/M metagenome (GOLD analysis project Ga0123357, IMG submission 89873) | Embiratermes neotenicus P4 segment gut microbial communities from Petit-Saut dam, French Guiana - Emb289 P4 | ecosystem: Host-associated > Arthropoda: Insects > Digestive system > Gut ... | reverse complement strand
TGGAGCTACCGGAACCTTTTCGTACAGCATAACATATCCCGCCGGGGCCGGTATTGCCAAATTTATACTGATCGGTAATGACGGCGACATTGATCTGCTTACCGGAGCAGTGGATACAGCGGATGGCAACGGGAAAGCCAATGTGTTGACTGTAGCCGCCGGCTGGTACGGGCTGGAACTGGATCTGGCCGATGGAACGGGAAAAATCGCCTACGATGACGACATAGTGGTAATTTACTCGGACACGACAACGTTCTACGGAAAATCGGATAAGGCTGTTGTGTTTGATACGGGGGACTTTAAGGCGCCGGACGGCGGCTCCGAGCCCAACGAGACAATTGTACAGAGGTGGCCGGGCGATAATGGTTTTGTCATTGCGGGATGTACCGGTCTTTTAAGCGATGCTGTGGGTACAAACTATAAAACCCTTGATTTTACCGCTGTTGACGGAAAGATCTGGAAAGATGTATTGAAGATAGCGCCGCAAGATGATTGGTATCCTCCAGTAACGATGGCGTTCACCTATCCGCTGGAAGAAGGAGATTATTATCTTTCCATGCAGGTATGGGTAGATGGAACAGGGCAAGTACTCTGGCAAGAGACGAAGAATTGGGGAGCTCCCTTTAGTGGTTTTGATTCAAAAACAGGCGGCTGGTATGATATAACGGGATCCTTTCATATCGAGAAAAGTCCTATCACTGAAGATAATCCCGATGGAATAACATATATTGGCATTCTGGCCTGGGATGGCAACTACTACGGCAATGGCTTGAAGAATACTACTATTTATATCCGGGACCTTAAGCTTGTCAGGCAAAGCGATGGCGTTACACTTCTTGAATCCGCATCAAACAGCGATGTAATTACACATAACGATTTGGCGCTTTCCCGTACTACAGGCCTTAGCCTTATGGAGGGCGATCAACGTACCATATCAGCCAACAAGGCAGTTACATGGTCCGTTGAACCGGCCGGTATTGTGTCGGTAGAGGGAAGCGAAGACGGCCTTTCGGTAATTGTCACAGCTCTGACGCCGGGAGACGCGACCATAAAGGCTACATCATTGGAGGACAGCGCCGAATTTAAGACCGTGCCTGTAACAGTGCTGGTAAATGACGGCTCCAAAAAGTATATAGCAATGACTTCTGACGATGGGCCCAGTTCAACTACGCAGGAGATCCTTGATATTCTTGCAAAGCACCATGTACACGCGACGTTTTTTGTTGTCGGCAATCATGTGAACGCCTATCCTGACGCCGCCCGCGCCATCCTGGCCGGAGGACATGAGCTCGCGAATCATTCCCTTACTCATAACGCAGCATATTATGATAATACCTATCCCACTTATGGTGGCCCATATACTCCGCTGACCATGGAAGGGTATAAACAGGAACTGATAGCAGATCAGGACATCATTAAGGCAGTAACCGGTACAACCCCCGTGTACTTCCGTCCGCCCTACATTTGTCCTGAAGAAAATTTAAGAGCCGCCTCGGAATCCATAGGTCTCCCCCTCATTAATTGCCTAATGTTCAATGACTGGGAAGCCGGGATTAGCGCTGATCAAATCTACCAGAATACAATAGGCGAGGCGTGGCCCTGGGGCATTTTCAACCTCCATGATTTCGGCGGTGCAACGCCAACCATTGGAGCTTTGGACAGGGTCCTCACCAATCTCGAAGATGAGGGCTACACTATCGTAAGTCTGGGCGAAATGATGGATCTGAAGAAGGTACGCTATCTGCCGCAGGGGCAGCTCCTTTGGGATCTTGCCGATTTACCCGCGGACCCGGACTTCCCCGATAAAGTTGTAAAAGCGGAAAGTATAACGATCTCTCCGGCGGCATCGATTGTTAATCTAAACGTAGGCGATACCTACAAACTGACCGCTACTGTATTGCCCGCTGATACTACCCGCAACAGGGTGTTCTGGTATTCTGATAATGACAGCGTAGCAACGGTTGATTCCAGCGGCATGGTAACAACCTGGATAAAGGGATCTACGAAGATTCGTGCGAATGCGGACGGTCAGATGTCCGTTATAACCGTTAATGTTGCCGGGTCATCCGATCAATGGACCGATTTTGATTGGCCAGGTTCGGCAAATATGGTAAGTGGCGCTGTGGGCAAGGTTGGCAGTTGGGAAGGTTATTCCAATGTAATGAGGATTGCCATGCCTGCGGGCCTGATGCCGGATTATGGGACGGTTGCCATGTATTATGAGCTGCCGTATTACGGAAACTATACCCTTTCGATGGATGTGTGGGTACAAAAGCGGACGGCGGAGGATATAGAGGTTTATTGGGAAGGAGCAGCAAATAACTCCTGGCCTTGCGTTGCCGAACCCGATGAAAATGGCATGAATCAGGTAACCATAAACGGCAACCCAACGAATACGGTAAAAGAAGGCGCATGGGTTCATGTAACAACGCCTGGATCTGGTATTTTTAGTTTTCCCCAGGGAGCATCGATATATATCCTGATGCGAAATGGGCAGGAATGGGGCGGAGACGGCTTGTTGGACGCGGTCCTCTATATTAAGGATTTGAAATTGGAGGCGGACGGCCAGACGGTTCTGACTATACCAAGCGGAGCTTACGATCCCGAAACAGCATTCGATGAAGAAGTCATCCCTTCTTGGGAAGTTTTTAAGGCAGGGGGCGATGATTACGTGAATCCAAGCGGCGCTCAGGGTGAGCTTATTGACGATTTCACCGATGGTTTAGGGGTGACCTATTCCAATGTTTATAGGCTTGCTTTACCCGAAGGTGCCCCCGTACCGCTTCAAACCGTAGCAATGACGTATGTATTACCCGCCACAGGAAGCTATTCCCTTTCGATGGATATATGGGTAGAAAAGCGAACGTATCAGGACACAGTAGTATCATGGGAAGAAACGAATACATGGCATTGTCTTTCCCAAAATAATGAGCCGGTAACAGAAGGTACATGGATACATGTATCAACTCCCAATCCGGGTTATCTGAATATTCCGGCCGGTGAAATGATCTACCTGCTTGTCGCGAATGTGGTAATGGATGGAAGCAATACTCCTGTCCTGGATGATCAAGGCAATATGATTATGCGCGACGGAATAAAGGACGCTGTTCTCTATATCCGGAATCTGGAACTGACCGCCAATGGCGTGACTCTAATTTCCTGTCCCAGTAAAGTCGTACGGTAATTTTTTTGGAATTTTTATGACAAGTGGGATATGAAAAACAGGGTGGGAAACCGCCCTGTTTTTCACTGGATGGATTTGAGGTTTTTATGATTTTTTATACATGGAAACCATTGATTTGTATTAAAAATCATACAAATTTGGTTTATCTTATAAAAAAACAGTTTTACTTCTTCATAAATCATTACATTATAACTGATTACCAAATTTATAAATCTTTTTACAACTTGGCATAGAACCTGCAGCTTTATAATAGTATCTTATGGGTTTTTGGAGCTTTCCGGGAAATGTGTATGAAGAGAAACAGTAACTTTCTTGGGTTTTCCCTAATCGGCGCCTTAATGGCGGTTATGATCCTGGTTTTCGCTGGTTGTTCTAACCCGGCGGCAGGTATTAACTTGCCGAATTCAGGTAAAACACCAATTCCGATCCCTGAAGTGCTTGGGCCGCTGTTTGGCTCGGGTGCGGAAATAACGGAAAACGGCGATAGCAGTTATACCGTTGTTCCCGGTGAAAATTTTGACGGAAAAATCCCAATTCCTGTCATTTTAGCGGTTGAATCCGACTACATCATAAAAGGGGACGATGGGAATTATCTGGATCTGACTTCCCTTGACGAGGGGGGCGCAATTTCCATCACCATGGGGGACAGAACCTATATCATTACCAAAAATGAAGACGGTTCGTATACATTTACCCCACAGGAAGCCGAACCGCCCCAAAAGACCGATCGTCAGGTTTTGGATGAATACATTGGCCGCTTAAAGGCAGCCCTTACTGACTTTATACCAGGGGACGATGGCGTTTATTCTCTGGTTTTGCCATATAGCAGCGAAGAGTTAAGCCTGACTCTGCCGGTTTTCCCGGAGGGGCTTGGCGCGGTCATTACCCAGGATGACCATACTGTTGCTATTTCAGGCGGTACGGTAACTTTTCCTCTGAGTCCAGATACAACAAGCATAATAACCATAGCGCTTGTACTGAACGAAGAGAAAGAAGACATCACTTTACAGGTAACCAGGGAACCGGCAATTGTAATTCCGGTGACAAAAATAACGCTTTCGCTGGGTGAGACAAGCCTGGTGGGGAAGGTTCCCTTTGACCCTGTTAAGGTGGGCGTAATAATTGAACCCGGTGAAGCGACAAACAAATTGCTTGCGTGGGAATCGTCGGATGAAAACGTTGTAAAGGTTTCTGGCGGCGTGCTTAGCCCCCAAAAATCATCGTCAGGTAAAAGCGTAACCATAATTGCCAAAGCGACAGACGGATCGGGAGTGGAAGGTTCTATAGAGATAACCGTAGTATCAAATGACACCAGCATTGGCGGCTTAAAAGTAGAAGGGCTGAACGCGGTAGCTTCCGGCAGCGCTTTTACCGCTTCTGTAGGAAATTCGGTTGTGGCGGCGAATGTTACGTTTGTTAAGGAAGATAATGCAACTGCCCGGTATAGGAAGAGTACAGAATCAGGCTATACTTCACTTGACGGTACTTCTTTTGCGGTTGACGGCCTGGAGGAAGGGGAAAACGCAGTATTTATAGAAGTAAGGGCGGAGAACGGGGACACTGAAAATTATACTCTGACAATAACAAGGGAAACGGCTGACATAGTATTGGTAAGCGGAATAAGTTTAGCGCCATCAACGTTAACGCTGACGGCAGGGGAAGCTTCCGGAACATTAGGAGCGGAAGTATTGCCTGTAGACGCGACGAACCAGTCGATAAACTGGATTTCTTCCAATCCGGGTATAGCCAGAGTGGAAGGAAGCGGGACAACGGTCTCTGTAATACCGGTGAGCCGTGGAAGCGCTGAGATTACTGCACACGCAACGGACAGCGGTGGCAAGACTTCGAATGTTGTAACTGTTGTTGTGCAGTCCGGGGATAACAGTATCAGCGATCTCAAGGTAAATAACGTTGCTGTTTCGCTTAATTCTTCTCCTCTCACCTACAGTGGAACTGCTGCCAGTGCTGCTGTTAGCTTTGGTTTGCCTGCGGGGGCGACCGCGGTGTGGGGTATTACAGGGGAACCTGCTCAGAATCCAGCTTATGGTTCTTTCACTGTTGATAATCTTGGTGTGGGAGACAGTTTAAGTATCACTATTACCATAACAGCTGAAAATGGCGCTTCAAAAACCTATACCCTCCTTGTAACAAGGACTCCAACGCTGGTAAGCGGTATAGAACTGACACCGAATCCGTTGATGCTAAACCAGGGGGAAACAGGGAAATTTACCGCAAAGTTAAGCCCCTCCGATCCAACGAAGACGGCACTTGCCTGGAGTTCGGATAACCCGTCGGTGGCTGAGGTTGATGCCGTTACCGGCATAGTCACTGCCGTGGGCGGCGGAACCGCGGTTGTTACCGCAAGCGCGACAGACGGCAGCGGTGTTTCCGGAAGCGCAATTGTCTCGGTTCAGTATCAGAGCGATCAGGGTATCAGCCTTGGCTGGGCAGATGGTCCCGTACCGCTGAAAGCGAGTTACGGCATTAATAGCTACATAGGTCAAACCACTACGGCAAACAAGGAACTGGCCATTACCATTATGCAGGGCGGAACCGTTACGCTGAGTACCCAGGAAACATATACCAGTTATGAATGGAGCATTGGCGGGGCCGTAAAGGGTAATGAAAGCTCGTACCAATTTACCGGAACCACTGCGGGAACGTTTAAAATACTGTTGTGGGTCAACGGACGCAGCAAGGGCGCCACGGTAATTATCACGGTGGAAGAAAGCGGTACTGTAAATGTCACGCTGAACTAAAAGGGGATATGAAGATGAAAAGAGGAAAGATTGCAGTGCTATTGGCCGGTATCATTATTTCAGGGGTGTTGTTGTTTTCTGCGTGCAGTAATATCCTCTCTCCTTCTGCCGCCGCCGCCGGAAAGGGGCAGGGAAATGTAAGGGTTTCCCTGTCGGCAGGGCCTTCCGGAAGAACGCTCATGCCTTCTGCCCTGGATTTTGACAAGTACGAGTTTACCTTCGTTAATGGAACATACAATAAAATTTTTACCGTGGACAAAGCTTCCGGCGCCGCGTTTACCTTTAATGTGCCTGTGGGAAGCGGATACAGTCTGGATGTAAAGGCGTTTAAAGTGACTGCGGAAGGCGAAGTACTGGCCGCGCAGGGGGGATCGACCGCGTCCTTTACAGTGAGCGCGGCGACAGCCGTAATGGTTAAGCTTACGGGTAATTTAAGCGGCGGCACGGACGGAACCTTCTCGTACAGCGTAAAGTATCCCGCCGGGGCCGGTATTGCGAAATTTGTACTAACCGGCGGAGGGCGGGTAATTGATTTGCTGGAGGGAGCTTCCGATGCGGCGGATGGCGCCGGCAAGACAAATGCGGTAGCAGTACCCGCCGGCTGGTACGGGCTGGAACTGGATCTGAGCGATGAATCGGGAAAAACAGCCTACGATGATGACATAGTGGTAATTTATTCGGACACGGCGACGTTCTACGGAACCGGCGATACGCCTGTTGTGTTTGGTACGGATGATTTCATTGTGCCGGAAACACCACAGCCTTCGGAGAATGTGGGCGTTCCTGTTGATAACGATACCTGGCACGGATTTACCATCAGCGGGAGCGGGTACGATGACCCAACCACCTATGATGTTGGAGTTGGCGGCGCCAGGGGTACCTTGTATAACACATACACGGATACGACGGGGACTTATAGCGATGTGTTACAGATGGACCCGCCTGAAAACGGCTATCCTGTCGGCGGCATGATATTGGTTTACCAGCTTCCCTTAACCGGAACTTATTTACTGTCAATGGATATCAAGGTGCAAAAGCAGAATCCTGATGATCCTGTATACATTGGGTGGTTAGAGAGCAATAAGTGGGCCTTTATCGCGGATAATAGTGAGGAATTGGCAAATACGGGAGATCAGCCAAACTGGCTGTCTGTTTCTACCAAAGCGGAGGGTGAATATTTAACCGAGGGAGATGTAATTGGCATTGCGGCTGATTTAAGGAGTTTACAGACCACTATGCCTGATTTGCATAATGCTACCATCTATGTTAAGGATCTGAAACTGCAGGTGCTAACCGATGACGGAGAGACCTATACTCTCGTTGGTACGCCCGATCCCAGTGAAAGTACGAATCTGAGAATTCTTCCCGCAAATATCACCCTTTATTCAAAAGATACTCAGCAGTTAACTGTAACCGGAGACGCATTAAGCAATGTAAGCTGGAGTACCAGTAATTCCGCCGTAGTGGACGTCAGCCAGACAGGCTTCGTTACCGCGGCCAGGGTTTCCGATGAAGTAACTGCTACCATCACGGCTACTGCCGGTGACAAGACCGCTACGACCCAGATAACGGTTAGACCTAAGTATATAGCTCTGACCTTTGATGACGGGCCGGACGGCGGCGAGTATTACAGATACGATAACGGAGAATCAACAACGCAGACGCTCCTGGATATAGCAGAACAAAAGGGAGTGCATATTTCGTTAATGGAAGTTGGTATGCGGGTTGCTTTGCACGGCGATATAACACTGAGGGCCTTTGAGGATGGTAATGATATCTGCAACCATTCCTACCACCACAGGTTTGTTGATTTCAATAATGGTTCCAGCGGCTATGACGCTAACGGAGTGTATACCAATTACAGCGGAAAAAGTGTAGAATTTTACAAAGACGAATTGATGAGAACCCAGGATGCGATAGAAACGGCAACCAACGGTTTCGCACCGGTATTCTTCCGCTCGCCTAATTTGAACACGGAGCCGAACCTTCTGGCGGCTGCCGCGGAACTGGGCTTGCCGGTACTTTTTGCTGTGAATATGAGCGACAGTGATTTTTCACCGGGATATTCCCAGGAAGCAATCAAGAGTGACTTGCTGAATACCGCCAAACCCTGGGGTATAATGCTTTGCCATGATTATTATGGCGGCTTCCCGCAGCAGGACGACTGGATCGGTAACGGCAATAATACCGTTGGGGCCATGCCCGCTATCATTGACGCCCTGCAGGAACAGGGCTATGAAATTGTCACTGTCAGCGAAATGCTGGCAAAGAGGGGGGTAAGGTACCTGACGCCGGGACAGGTATACTACGATTTCGCCGGATTAACGCCTGAAGCGGGTTATCCGGATCAAGTTATTCCGGTAACCGGAATTACGGCTTCTGATACAAGTATTACCCTTGCCCAGGGGGGAACTCAAACGATAACCGTAACGGTATCCCCCGCTGGGGCTACTCACAATAAAGTGTATTGGTATTCCGCGGACAAGAGCGTTGTGATGGTTAATGCCAACGGTAAAATAAGCGCTGTAGGCCAGGGAGACACGGTCATTACCGCCCGCGCCGAGCACAAGACCGTAAAGATTGCGGTTACGGTAAGCGGGATACAGGAACCTGTTGATGACGGCGGGATTCTTTGCGGCGCTGCTGATACCTATAACGGCTTTTTCATTCAGGGGCCCAATTACCCGGACAACTACCCCGTGGCTGAGGCCACCCTGTACCCGTCTTATAAAGATACCAATGGAGAATTGTCTGCCAATGTATTGAAACTTGAGCCTCCGTCCCCCGATGGCTATGCGAAAGAAGCGATGGCGTTATCACGAAAACTTCAGGATAGCGGAACATACCGGATCTCGATGGATGTTTGGGTAGACAAGGCAAACGAAGATGATCCGGTGTACCTCTGCTGGGATCACTGTGATAACAATGGCAATTGGGAAATTCTCGCGGGGAGTTATAACCCCGGTGAAGATGCGGCAATAACGCCGGGTGAATGGTACCATCTTGAAACCGTACCTGAAGGCGTTCATTTTAACGCGGGGTACAGTATAGGATTTTTACTTCAGAACAGTATTGCTAATATTGCCCAGGATGCGCGCCTGGATAAAGTTGGATTAAATGGCGCCACTATCTATATCAGGAATTTGGTGTTGGATCTTGTAAAAGACCCTGTCGAAGCCTTCGACGCCTTAACATCGTGGGACGCGCTTGATATTTCTGCTACTAAGGATTCGTATACATATGCTCCCGGCTATGCGGAAAGTTTGTATCCTTGCGACTGGCAGGGGTATTCCAATATTCTGCAGTTAAGCCTGCCAAACGGCGGAGCGGATGTTTCCCGCAACAACAGCACAATAGTCATGGCTTATAGAGTGCCCAGGACCGGAAATTACAGCCTTACGGGAAGCTTTTGGGTAGAAAAGGGCAATGATCCTAACGTGGTTGTTTCCTGGCAAACAACCAGCAATACCTGGGAGTTGACAGGCTATAACGCTCCCTATACCGGTGCATTTACCATTGTACCGAACGGCGGCTGGTATCCTTTCTTCAACTCAAGCGTATACCTTAATGCGGGTGAAGTAATCTTCCTGTTGGCCTATGACGGCTATAACAGTAATGGTCCCAACGGCAAGGATGACGGCCTGAAAGACGCCACCGTCTATTTCAGGGATTTGAAGCTGACCTGTGACGGAGAAGCCATTATTGATATTTCCAGCCCGGAAAAATAGAACGGGTATTTCTGCCGGTGCGGGAGGATTCAGCGCTGGCAGATTTTTTATACAGGTAACCAACAATTAGTAACACTCAGAATCCAATAGAGTTGGCAGCCGGAAAATACTTGAGGATATTATAACTACATTCAGGGATGACTTCTCCAAATACAGAACAAGGATGCCCGCTCTGGTTTTGAACGAAGTTTTTGAATCGGTGGTGCATCAGGCGCAGGGCAAATTTATCTATGAACGGGCGGCAGTTGAGACCGGTAACGCAAGGGTGAAGCAGGCCCTGGATCTGTTGGAAATGGCAGGCTTGATTATCCCTGTAACCCACAGCTCCGCAAACGGTATCCCCCTTGGCGCCGAAATCAATCCCAAAAACAGGCGGATAATTCCCTGCGATACAGGATTTTTTTTGCACATACTCGGTATTGATAAATCGGAAATCATGCGCGCAGACAGTTGTATTTCTGGAGCAGGGAAAAGGCGCAAAGCAGCGCCCAGATCGACTATCTTATCCAGCGCGGTTCCGCGATCATTCCCATTGAAGTAAAATCCGGTACACAGGGCGGCATGAAAAGCCTGAATATATTCATGAAAGAAAAAAACATCAGCCGCGGTATCAGGACTTCGCTGGAAAATTTTGGGCGCAAAGAGACCTTCGATGTTTACCCGCTTTACGCGATTTCTAATCTACGATCCGGCGCCGCAGCCACCTTATAAGTCATCCTCTTTTGTGCTACCATGCAGTATGCGCTATTACAGCACCAGGAACAAAAACGAAGCGGTAAGTTTTGCCGCCGCTGCCCTCGCCGGGCTTGCCCCTGACGGCGGCCTCTATGTTCCCGAAGAGATCCCCGGCTATAGCGCCGCGGTACGTTCCTCCCTGGGAACCATGGCGTATACGGATATCGCGTTTGAAACCATACGTCCCTGGGTGGAAGGGGATATTCCCGGCCCGGTACTGGAAGAGATGGTTCATTCGGCCTATCCCTTTACAGCTCCCCTGGTGGCGGCAGGCGACAGGCTGGTGTTGGAACTCTTTCACGGACCCACCGCGGCGTTCAAGGATTTCGGCGCCCGCTTTATGGCCCGCGCCTTTTCGTACCTGCGCCGGGGCGAGGAAAAGCCCCTTAAGATCCTGGTGGCCACTTCCGGCGATACCGGCGGGGCGGTGGCGGACGGCTTTTTCGGCGTGGAGGGAATTTCCGTTACCGTCCTCTATCCCAAAGGCCGCGTTT
>Ga0123357_10012635_pt1 | contig 10900 bp, 9 predicted proteins | sample TergutEmb28metaG_FD_89873 | JGI IMG/M metagenome (GOLD analysis project Ga0123357, IMG submission 89873) | Embiratermes neotenicus P4 segment gut microbial communities from Petit-Saut dam, French Guiana - Emb289 P4 | ecosystem: Host-associated > Arthropoda: Insects > Digestive system > Gut ... | reverse complement strand
GTTGCCGAGTTGGGCGAAGGCCCAACTGTGGAGTGTGGCCCGTTGGGGCTTGCGGTGCCGTGCCCGTTCCCGGATGCCGGTCAAGGTTTCGATGGCGATTCCGGAGTTGGTGCGTTTAGCCTCGGCCACGATTTGTTTAGCGATCACATGGTTGGTGTCGGTGACGAATCGGTGTTCCTTTCCCGAGCGTTTCTTGAGTAGGCGTTTAGCTGATTTGGTGCCTTTGTGTTGTAGTCGGGCACGCAAATGTTGGTTACGGATGCGGGTTTGGGTTATGGCACCCCCAGACCAGTCTTGGCCCGGATTGCCTAGTTGGTCGGCGGTGGCGGCGATCTTGACGACGCCGAGATCGACGCCAAGCCATCGTTGTGGTGTTATCAGGTCGGGTTCTGGAATCTCGCAGGTGGCGTACAGATAGAACACCGTGTTGCGGCAGACAAGGTCGGTTTCGCCTTGACGCCATTTGGCTAGCGTGTCCAGGTCGAGCCCACGTCCGGTGTAGGGGATTTTGATCCGGCCCGGGGTGCCGTCGCCGGTGTCGGCGACCCAGATTGATACGTGGCGGGTTTCATGGTTCCAGGACAAATTCCGGTCGTCATATGGCTGGGCTGATCCGGGCCGGAACCTGACTGGTTTCGATTCAGCTTGCGCCCGGCGTTGTGTCCCAGGTTTGCCATAATGGCCGGCACGGAGGTTCGCCCGGAAGGCCCGCCCGGCGTCGGCGACTTTCCGGATCGCCATTTGGGCCGCCTGGGCGCCGGGAACAATCAGTTTCACCCGGCCATAGGTGACTTCGCGTAAATCCCGGCCATAGCGGATGTTTCGCTCGAAAGCTACTGTGGATACGAAGTTAGCGGCCTGATTACAACGAAGCAGGGTGTCGCGGAGTAGTTGGTCGGTTTCTGGCCCGCCCACTAGTTTCACCTTCACAACCCGCTTCACATACCTATAATACTCGCATTGGTCTGTATCATTGGTGTATGTCGAGATGGGAACCAGATCTGAACATCCGCCGGGGCCGTAGCGTCGTGTCCAACCTGCGCGCACACCTGGTATTCACCACCAAATATCGCAAAGCTGTTTTCACCAGCCAACTCCTGGACGCCTGCGAAATAACCATGCGCCAAGTGTGTGACGATTTCGACGTGACCCTCACCGAATTCAACGGCGAAAAAGACCACGTCCACCTACTCGTCCACTATCCACCAACCGTCGAACTATCAAAACTAGTCAACAGCCTCAAAGGCGTTTCCAGCCGGATACTACGCCGCGACCACCCCAACGAAATCAGACAACTCCTATGGGGAGACCACCTGAGGTTCCCCATCCTATTTCGTCGCCTCCTGCGGCGGCGCCCCACTCGCCATCATCCACGACTACATCGAAAACCAAAAACGACCCACCTAACCCGCAACATCCGCAACGACATGGCTCCTCCCGGCCCTAAACGGCCAGGGTTCCGCCATCAACGCTTTCCGCTGAATCCCGCCACCCACATGGGTTCGGCATGAAGACAATTGTGTTCACCGCCCCTCCCGGCGGCGTGCTGCTGTCACGCGTCGGGGCGGTCACCGGCGAGGTCGAGTTGCGCAAACAGGGCGACCAGGTGATGGCCCGCTACCACGGATCGCGCGACAGGTGGCGGCCGGTGGCCGGCCGTCCTCCCGCACTGTTCCGCAACGATCTTCCGGCACTGGCCGACATCCTGTCGCAAGACCCCGGCACAGACCGGGACGGGAACCCTATCCCTGCCAGGTTCTAAGGCACGCCTGGCTGGCTGTCCCGGCCTGAAGCATGCATATCGACCATGTGTCCGATTATCATGTGGGCATGGAGGACCGCCTGCTGCCCGCGCCGCTGAATTCGGTACGCCCGCCGCCCGGCAAAGACCGCAAAGACGGGCATCCGGCGGCATACATGCACCTGGTGGTGGCCCGGCTGGTGTGGCCCCGGTCGGTCCAGATCGTGCCCGGCATGCTGAAATGGGTGAGCTCCGACCGGGTTCTCGTCGAATGGGGAAGCGCCGGGCGGCTGAGGCAGACCTGGCTGCCGGCCTGCGACGTGCGCCGGGCCTTGACCTACCGCTGATGCACTAGCACACAGCCATGAGCGGTTACATTCCGGCACGGGGCGGCAACCCGGCCAACACAGGACAGTTTTCAGAGCCTCCCGGCACCGATTGGGGCGACACGGCGCTGCAGCCCGCATACCCCCAGTACCCCCAGTACAGCTACGGGCTGCAGCAGCCAGCCCAACCAGAACCCCCGCCGCCGCCGACCAAGGCGCAACGCCGCCGCGACATGGCGTGGCGGGTCGCGAAAACGGTGGGCCGCGGCGTGTTGAAAACAGCCAAATTTGCGGGGAAAGCGGCAGTCGCGCTGGCCGCCGCGACAGTGGTGGGCGTCGTGTGGGTGATCCGGGCGATCTGGCGCAACTAGGCGCACTTGCCAGTGCCGCCTTTGAATTTCGGCCCGTCGATAGAAACGTGGATGTGGTCGCGGTGCTGCAGCGTGTCCCCGCCGGACCCGTCGGGGGCGTGCGGATTGCCGTATTTGCGCCAATTGCTGTACGGCTTGTCCGTCTTGTCGGTTTTCACCGTCCAAATGTGGTCGTAGTAGATGATTTGGGTGATTTTCAGCGCCTTGTGGTTGCGCATCAGCCACATGGCGATCGCCTGGCCTTTCGCCCTGGTCGCCGGATTCTTGTAGTGCGGGATCATCATGTCGATCGCCGACGCCGGATGGCACGACCACTTGTCCGGGCTCACCCTGGTGCCGAAACTGGAGAAAAAATCCCCGTAGAAATGCCAGACGATCCGTGACACGTTGATCGTGTCCTGGGTCCACAAGCTTTTCTCGGCGCCCCGGTTGGCTGGCGGCAGCGTGGACGGGTCGATGCCGTCCAGCGACGCCCCGGAGGCCGCGTCCGCCCCGGACTGGCCCGCCGCGTCGCACGACAGGCGGGTGATGTAGGTGTAAAGCTGCTGGGCGGCCGCGGCCCAGTCGGCATACCTGTCCGGGAATGCCGACACCTGTATTTTCTGGGCTAGCGCGCCCACCGACATGGTCTCGTAGCCTTTGACGTTCAACACGCCGGGGACGCCGGGCCTGCCGCCGAAGAACGACTCGGCCGCATAGCCGACATCCATGCGGTTTTTGACGCTGCCCCAGCCGGCGCGCTGCTGGAACAGGCCCACCGAATCGTGGTCGCCGGGCACGACGCCGTCGTTCGGGTACTGCTGGGATTCGGGGACGCCCTGGGAGGCGAGATTGAGAAACCTGGTCTCCACGAAGCCGGTCGCCAACGCGGCCTGGATGCCGTTGGGCGTCACCCCCATGTCTTGGCCTTTTTGGACGATCGTCTTCGCATACCCGATCTGGCCCGCAGACATCTGGACCCTGTCGGCGCTGTTGGACGACGCCGACAAGGTCAGGCCGTGACCGATGTCGGCCGCGCCGGTGGTGACGACGGTCGCCATCACCGGATTGTGGTCGGATGGGGCGACGCCGGTGATCTGGCCTTTGTCGGTGATGACCGGCGACAGCACCACCTGCCAGTCCAGCACGCTGCCGCCGCGCACCCAGATCTGGTCGATGTTGCCGCTTTTCGTGGTTTTCACTTTCGTGCCCGTGCCGCGTCCGCCCGACACCGCCCCGGGCCATGCGGACAGGTTGGTCCCGGCCTCCATCAGCGTGTATCCGGCGTCCGACAACAGTTTGAACAGCGCCTTGTCGCCGGCGGCCGAGGACCTCGACGGGGTGTTGAAATCTCCGCCGATCACCACCGGCAGATTGGTTCCGAGCGCGTCGATGCCGGCCAGCAGCTTGCGGATCTCTTCGGTGCGGTAGGCGACCATCGTCGCATGGGATGCTGGAGGCGTGTCGACGGTCAGATGGACCGACACCGCCAGCATCGCCGATCCGCTGGCCGTCGACACCTGCGCCCAGGCGGCCTGTTTGACGGCAGAAAACCCGTTCTGTTTGACGCTGTAGTGGGACAAGGCGATTTGTCCGACCAGGTCTTTCCCGGCGGGGCTTTTCATCACCGACACCAGGCCGTTGCGGACCGCGATGGTGCGCGGCGAGCCGACATCCACCGACGTGTAGCGCCCGTCTAGATGGTCCAGGACGATGCTGGACTGGCGTTTCTTGGTGCCGGGCATCGTCCAGTCTTCCTGGAACATCAAGATGTCGGGGTTGGCGGCCCTGATCCAGTTGGCGGCTGCCGGGCCGCGCGACGTTTTCCAGTCGGCGCCCTTGCCAAGGGAGTTGGCCAGCAGGTTGAACGTCAACACCCGCAGCGTCAACATGCCCGTCCCGCAGCCGCCTTCCGGCAGCAGCATGTCAAGTTTGATGCGGATCGCGTAATCCAGCACCTGGGACGCCCACGAGTCGTCGGCCCCAGGATCCTGGCCGGCTGTGAAGCCGGTGCCCGCCAGGTCGGACGACAGCGTGTTGAGCGCCGCCAGATACGGGGTTTGGATGGTGGTGACAAACGCGTCGGTGGTCGCCCACGTTTTCGCGCCGAAATCGGGGACCAGGCCGGTGCCGATGTCGATGGACGGATCCCCGCCGTCGGCTTTCACCAGGTTGTGCATGCAGACGGCCACCCACAGCGACCATCCGTACAGGTCGTCGTCGGTTTTCGGCCGGGGCTGGGTTTGCAGTGCCGGGCTGTCGCAGCCTTTCACATCCGGCCCGTTCGCCCGGTACGGCCCGGCGCCTTGCGCGTACGACTTTTGCTGCACATGGTAGATGGCCATCACCACATACCACTGCATGGCGGCCTTGTCGGAGGCGGACACGATCTGGCCTTGGTCGTCGACGCCGATGCCCAGGTTGGTTTGCACCCCGGACACGTGGGTGGTTTGTTCGGCCTGCATGTCCCCGCCGGACATGCCCAGCAGAGAAGAGACCATGGCGGTGATCAACAAGACCGGCAACAGGACCGCCGCCAACGCCCCGCCTGCGACGGCTGCGGCGATTTTCAGCAGCCCTTGCCTGCCTTCCTTGGTGGTGGCGGACGCCAAGGCGGCTTTCCCGGCGCCGGCCGCCCCGCCTGTGACGGCCCCTGCGGCCAAGTTTTTCGCGGTGTCGGCGATCTCGGCCATCGGTCAGCCTTTGCATCCGGTGAAACCGTACGACACCGACACGGACGCAGAGGTAGCCCGGGCGGTGATCCGGTAAACCCCTGCCGGGCCAGACGCCCTGGCTTTCGCCCCTCCCGATGCGGACGCGGCCCCGGAGATGGAGGTCCGCACAGACGTGCCATACCCGTAGGCGGTGACCGTGGCCGCCCTGGTGCACATCAGCGTCCGGGTGGCCGTGTACCACACGGTCGGCTTTTTCGTGCCGACATGCACGATCTTGGCGACCGGCGGGCGGATGAGCGCCGTCGAGGTTTGCCTGCCGTTGGTGAAACATGTCTTGCGCAGGCCGGCCACACCCTGCCGGATGGTTTTCGATGTCCCTTTCGCCAGTTTCGGGTCGGACACTTTTTTCGTTGCGTACGCGACAGGCGCCGTCTTGCATCCGGTGTATCCGCCCGGCTTGGGCGGCGGTTTGACTGGCGGGTTCGACGGCGTAGGCGTGGGTCTGGGCGCAGCCGTCGGCCTAGGCGTGGGTGTAGGCGTAGCCGTCGGCGCAGGTGTGGCAGGCGGCCACACCACCATCGGTGTGGGCGTGTCCGCAGGAGCCGGTGTGGGCACCGGTGTGTCCGTGGCGGTTGTGACGACAGCGGCGGCCGTCTGCCCGTGGCTGGACGCGGCGATGTCGAGCTTCCCCGACAGCGGCATCGCGGACCGGCATGACCAATGCCCGCCGCCGTCGGCCGTGCACCGGCATGCGACCGATCCGCCGTGCGACACCGACACCTGCGCCCCGGCGGCCCACGTGCCCGACACCATGCCCGACACCGACGAAGCCCCGTCGGCCACCGGGTCGGCGCTGACCGCCAACGGCAGCGGATCCGGAGTGCGGGCCACAGGCGGCGGGGGAGGGGCGCTGATGATCGGCGCAGCCACAGCCACACCTCCGCCGACCAACGCCAACAGCAGCACGGACACCACCGGCATGCTTGTCGCATACCAGCGGAACGTCGCCCCAGCAGTCCGTTTCATCCCCATACCAACACAGGAGGGTGCGACAGGTCCGCAAACCTGGCCGGGACGCAAGTCAGTCGGGAATGTTCGCGGCGATCCGGCGGGCCTGGTCTTCGCTGAGCGCGCCCAACCCGACCAAGCCGCCAAGCAGCGCCCCCGCGTCCCGGCTGGACATGGCCGACCCGAGAAGGCTGGCGATCTGCCGGTCCGGCTGGACGCTGGCCGCCTGCGCCCGGGCCAGCATGTCCAGCCGGTTGGTGGACACCCGCTCCAGATGCGAGACGGGCAAAGCCACCTCGACCGGCACGAAACGTCCCGCCAAATCTTTGTAGCGGTACACCGCGCCACGCAACACCTGCCGGGTGGCCGGATCAACCAGGGCCTCCTGGGAATCCCAGTTGAACGACACATGCCCGCCAGTGTCTTGCACGCCTTTCGAGGTCATCTGGCGCATCATGTCCTCGGTCGGCGCCACTTTCGCCAGCTCGAATGCCGCCGCCGCCTCCGCCGGATCCTGGATCGGGCCGATCAGCATCCGGGAGATCGCCCCCGCCAGGCCGGCGTTGACCATGTCGGTCACTTTCTGGGTGGCCAAAATCGGCAACACCTGCTGGGACCGGGCCAGACGGGCGATCCGGTCGATCTCGGCCCGCCCGGCGGCCAGGGCGGTCAGCACCCACGCCTCGTCGGCGGCCAACACGCCTTGCCTGCCGGACAAGGCCATCATCGACCCGTACATGATGTTGCGCAGCAAGGCGATCTGCACCCGGTGCGGCATGTCCATCGCGCCGGCGTCCATGCCGACCATGCCGGCGATGTCGAACTCCACGTCGCCGGTGCGGATGTAGGTCAGCCCTTGGGCTGCGGTCAACGCGTCCCCGGTCGGCTCCATCCCGGCGACCGCCCGGAACATCGGGTAGGACTCCAAGTTCATCACCCGCCGGAAAATGTCTTTCACCTCATCGCCGCCAAACCCGTCGTCGCAGGCGATTTTCAACGCCTGCAGCGTCGCCTGGGCGCCCTTGCCGATCCCGTACGACAAGGCGGCGTACAGCGGCGCCTCCACCTCCCTGCCATGCCCGCCGAACGGGTCGCAGGCCAGCAGCGTCGACAACGCCAGCTCGGCCGCCACCGACCTGTTGGCGGAAAACCGGATCGCGTCGAACGCGCCGTCGGCGGTCAACGCCGTCGACAGGTCGTACACATGGTCGGCGACCGCCGAAAAATCGGATGAGCGCTTCGGGTCGAACAGCACCCCGGGCCGCCGCTCCCCGCGGTCGTTGACCTCGTCACAAAACTGCCGCATCAAACGGGTCAGCAGCATCGACTTGCCGCCGCCCGTCTGTGCGAAGATCAGCAGAAGCTGCAACGTGTCCTGGTCGGCCGCGGCAGTCGCCGACACCAACGCCAACTGCCGGTCCCTGGACGTCCAGCCGACCACCGCGCCCGACCCGCCCGGCCGGTCGCCGACCGTCGACAGGTCGCACACGCCCGAATACACCAATGTTTGGACCGGCAAATCTTTCAACTGGGTGTTGGCCCGCACCCGCGACCCGGGCATCGCCTCCTGCCATGCCATTTCTTGCAGGCGCAGCATCGGCAACAGCTCCACCCCGGCGGCGAACCCGGTTTGGGCCGGGTCGTAGCCGTACCGGCTGTCCCGCCCGGCGAACGCGGCGATGATCGACGCGGAGGTGAGCGTCGGCGTGCCGCCGGCCGAATAGAACGCGTCCGCCTCGGTCAACGTCGCCAACGTGCGCCGCAACTCCGGCCGGTCCTGTTTGCCCGCTTTCGCGAGTTCGTCGATGTCGCCGGCAAACCGCTGTTTCATGCCGCGGATCGTGTCGCGGGTCACGACGGCCGGCTCCACTTTTCCGGTCATCTGCACCAGCAGCGCGCCCTGCTCCAACAGCCTGGACACCCACCATGCCCGCGGGTCGGTGTTCGCCGGGAAATCTTCCAAACCAAGATCGCGCACCGCCGCGAACGACACCGGGAAGGTGCCCGGCGCGGCATGCCATTCCACACAGTCGACGCCATCCTTCTCCGCGTCGGCGGCCATCTTGCAGGTTGCCAGCGACGTGAACATGTGCAGATGGTCGGCGTGCACCATGTACGGCAGCGCCGGGTCTTTCCCGTACGCCCACCAGAAGCAGGCCAGCCGCAGGTCGTCGGGTTCCGGGGTGGCCAGCCCGGCCCGGGCCATCGCCGCGTCCACGTCGACGAAATCGGCCCGGTAGTCGTCGGCCTGCGTCCCGCCGTAGGCCAGCGTTTCGGCGACGCTGCCAAGCGCGGCACGCCAATCGTCGGCCCGCAGCCTGTCGGACAGCTTCACCCCGTACAGCGCGACCCGGCGCTTCGTCTTCATGTCCGGAAACTCGCCCGCCAACGCCTCACGCCTCGGCAACGCCACAGGCGGAACCCAGGCGGTCTCCATGTTGACCACCATCAGCCGGATCTGCCGGTATTTCGCAGCAGCGGTCGCACGCTTGGTGATCCGGATAGGGCCGGCCAGCACCGCCGTCTCCGTGAACGCCCTCATCAACGGGTCGGCGATCGCAGCGCCCAGCTCGGGGGTGGCCGCGTCGGCGACCGGACCCAGGCTGATCTGCCGGAACAGCCACATGTCGCCGTCGGCAGTCCACACCAAACCCGGATCCCACAGCCCGTCTTCGGTGCCCATTTTCGCGACCGGGGTGGCTGTCGGCGCGTACACCGGAAGTTCGCGGGCTTTCAACGCACGGCTCATCAGGTGGCCTCCGGCGACGGCAGCATCCCCGGCACGTCGGCCGGCAACGCCGGGGTGGGGGTGGGGGTCGGCTCGAAACCTGTGGGCGGGGCCGTCGGCATCGGCTGCGACCGGCCTTCGCCGTTGATCGCGTTGCCGAACCGCACCAAGTTCGGGCCGGACCCCGGCGGCCCCCAGGCGGTCACCCTCGGCGAGGCGGTGTCGGCGGCCTCCACCAGCAGATCTAAACTCCACGACACGGCGATGCCGCCAGCCTGCGGCATGTCTTGGCCCAGCCACAGCACGCCCAAGCCGACCCGCACCGCCAACACCGACGCGCCATCCACCTGGGTGGCGCCTTGCACGGCCGCCGAAATGTGGGAGACGCCGGTCAGCGGCGCATACCAGTGGTCCGGGTTCGGGTCGCCCACCGCCTGGCGCAGCGCATCCGGATTTCCGGAGGCATACTTGGCGGCCCAGTCGGACACCGCGCTGCCGACAGCCTGGTCCGTCTGGGTCGTTTTCAGGCCCGGCCACAACTCTTGGGCTGCGGCGGCGGCCTGCGGCGGCAGCGGCGTCAACGACGGGGCGGACGCCACCGCCGAGTTGCCGCGCGAATCTGTCTGCACCGCCACATCGGCACGCCACAGCGTGCCGTACGCGTCGGCCAACGTGAACGACACCAGAACCGCCGACACGTCCGTTTTCGCGCCTTGCGGCAGGTCATAGACCAGCGGGGACACCCCGTCCGCCGACAAGATCACCCCGCCCTGCAACGGCGGGCCCGGCCTTCCTTGAACTGGCGCCCCGGAAGCCATCCATGTGACCATGTAGGCGGCCGCGACCGCCTTCTGCTGGCTGAACCCCGACGTGTCGGGCGCAGCAGGCGGTTTAGCCGTCAGCAGCGATGTGAACGCGACCACCAACACCACGAAAGCGACGACCACCGTCCACAACACCGCCTTCGCGAACGCGGCCTTATGCCTGCGCGCCGCCGGCGGGGCGACCGCCTGCGGAACCCCGCCAGCCAGCCCTTCGGCCCAATCGTCGGACATCGCCCGTTTCGCCATCGCTCACTCCCACTCGTCGTCTAGCGGCTCCGGCTGCTGGACCGGCATGGCTGGCTGTTGGACCGGCATGGCCTGCGGCTGCTGCGGCGTGCCCGCATCCCAGTCGTCCCACTCCGGCCCGTCTGTCTGCGGCCCCTGTCTGGGCGGTAGCGGCCCGGCTGCCGCCAACGCCTGCTGCGCCGCCAAGGACACCTCCATCACCGGATCACCCGACAACTGCCGCAACGCGTCTGCATCAGCCAAGCCGGAGCGGGCAAACTCCAGCCGCACTGCCGGGTCGGAGGCGAACAGGGCCGCCTGGACGCACCGCGCGCACACCGGCCCTCTGGCATGGCACACCCTCCAACAGCGGTGGCATCTGCCCGGCGGCATGTGCGCCGGGACGTGCGCGCCCGCCCCGGCGAAACGCCACATGCCGCACACGGTCAGCCCACCAACTCCAACGGCAGCTTCAACGTCGCGACCGCCGCGTCATCCAACGCCAACGCGGTCTGCGCGAACGCGACGCCAGGCTTCAACCCCGCCCCGGGCCGCGACGCCAGGCCGGACACCGACGCCAGCAGCCGCCATGCCGCGACAAACCTGGCCTGGTTGCCAGCCAGCGTCATCGCGGCCGCCACAGCCGCGAACGGATCCCCAGCCTGCCGGACCGACACGATGTCGTCGATCGCCGCCGACGCGCCTTTACCCGCGTCGATGACGGCCGCCGCCAACTCTTCGTCGTCACCGGCGTCTTTCACCCCCAACAGCGCCGCCGTCGCCTGCCGCACATCGGCCGTCGCCTCGACGACGGCCAACACCTTGCGGACCAGCTTGCGGGTGTTGGTCACCGGCCTGCCGCCCTTCGGCGCGGCGGCGGCTGCCGGAGGATCAAGGACGGGATCCGGCGGCGGATCAAAAACAGTCGCCGGGGTGACCTCCGGCCAATCGAACGCGTTGTCAGACATCAGGTGAAAACCTCTTTCCGCCGGCACATCCGGCCCTCATCTACACAGGAGGGTG
>Ga0123357_10012634_pt1 | contig 10901 bp, 8 predicted proteins | sample TergutEmb28metaG_FD_89873 | JGI IMG/M metagenome (GOLD analysis project Ga0123357, IMG submission 89873) | Embiratermes neotenicus P4 segment gut microbial communities from Petit-Saut dam, French Guiana - Emb289 P4 | ecosystem: Host-associated > Arthropoda: Insects > Digestive system > Gut ... | reverse complement strand
GAAAAATATGGTAAAAGCTGGTTAAAGGCCCAAAAGGGCGATAGCTTCGCGAATATCAGAGACCCCGGTGAGTTTCAGGCCCGCCGGGGCCTTTATTTTTTCAGCGTTTTTGGCCGGAAGGATGAAACGCGTGAAGCCGAGCCCCGCCGCTTCGGAAGCTATTTTGTCGGCGCCTCTGATCTGCCGGATTTCACCAGCGAGCCCGACTTCGCCAACCGCCAGAACACCTGCCGGTATGACGACGCCCTTCGCGGACGACCATATGGCAAGCGCCGCCGCCAGATCCGCGGTCGTGCCTTCGGGTTTCAGGCCGCCGACGACGTTGACATAGACGTCAGAGCCGGAGAGGTCGATCCTGGCCTTCTTTTCGAGTACGGCGATGATCATGCTCAGCCTTGCGGAGTCGATGCCGATTGACGATCTTCTCGGAAACCCTGCGCCGCAGCCGGCGGTAAGCGCCTGTATCTCCATCAGGATAGGGCGCGTGCCCTCATATACGGCGGTCGCGATCGTGCCTTCGGTTTTTCCGAGCGGGCTGTCGAGCAGACATCCCGAAAGATCCGCGATACAGACGAGCCCTTCTTCGCGCATTTCAAAAGCGCCTACTTCGCTTGTCGTGCCAAAGCGGTTTTTGCTGGCCGTAAGCAGCCTGAAATCGCGGCTTCGTTCACCGGAAAAAGAGAGGACGCAGTCAACAAGATGCTCGATGATTTTCGGCCCCGCCACTTCGCCGGCCTTGGTCACGTGGGCGACGATGAACACGGGTATGTTTCCGTTCTTGCCGAACCGGAGCAGTATGTCGGTGCATACGCGTATCTGCGAAACGCCACCGGCGGCCGAGGTGATCTCGTCGGTATACATCGTCTGTATCGAGTCGATGATCAGAAGGTCTGGTTTGATTTGCGTTGCCGCCTCGCAGACGTCATCGATGTTCGTCTCGGCCATCACATGCAGCGACGGCGGGATTTTTTCGGCGACGCGGTCGGCGCGCATACGAATCTGTTCAGCGGATTCTTCGCCGCTCACATACAGCACCGTCATATTTTTTTCCGCGATGTTGATCGCGGTCTGAAGTATCAGCGTGGATTTGCCGATGCCAGGCTCGCCGGCTATGAGCGTGAGCGTGCCGCGGGTCAGCCCGCCGCCGAGGACGCGGTTGAGCTCGCCTATGCCTGTGTCGATGCGGTCAGCCGAACCGGACGAAACGCTACCAAGCGGCGCCGGCGAGACAAAAGGGGACGGCGAGACAAAAGGGGACGTACCTTCTGTCCTATTAGGACAGAAGGTACGTCCCCTTTTGTCTTGCGTCCCGCTGTCTGTCCGCACGCGTTCCTCGACAAAAGTGTTCCACGCGCCGCAGACGCACTGGCCCATCCACTTCGGGCTTTCAAAACCGCATTCGGAACATACAAAAATAGTCTCACGTTTCTTTGGCATTTATTCTATTTCGCTTTCCACGATCGGGTCCTGTATTATTTCGATCGCGTCGTCGGGCAGGTCCATTCCGTCGGCCGGTATTTCAAACCAGAACGTCGAGCCCTGGCGCACTGCAGATACCACGCCGTATTTTGCCCTGTGCATCACGAGTATTTCCTTGACGATAGAAAGGCCCAGGCCCGTGCTGTCCGTGCGCGAATGGTGGGCGCTCGATTGATAATATCTTTCCCAGACGTGTTTCAGTTCGCGTTTCGGGATGCCCTGGCCGTGGTCCGTCACTTCCACGCGGATGTAGTCGTCCATTTCTTCCATCTTGACTTCTACGATTTTGTCCTTGCCGCCGTACTTCAGGGCGTTGGAAATAAGGTTGTCGAGCACCTGCTTGATCCTTGTTTCGTCCGCGTGCACGACGCCTTCGCCGTTGCTGATGAACGTTAGCGTATAGCCGTCGTGTTCGACATAAGCCTGATAAGCGTTGATCGTCGATTCGATAAGCTCTTTGAGGGAGAAAGATGTCGTGTTGAGAGGGACTTCCCCGGTTTGGAGTTTTGATATGTCGAGGAGTTCGGCGATCATAACGCTCAGCCGGTCCGTCTCTTCCATGATGACCTGAAGATGCTCGGCGCGTTTCGTCGGGTTGTCGCCCGACAGGTCACCGATCATTTCCGCGTATGAGCGGATCATCGTCAGCGGGGTTTTCAGGTCATGGCTGACATTCGCTATGATGTCGCGCTGAAGCATATGAGTCTCCGCGAGCTCGCCCGACGCCGCGGAGAGCGATTCCGCGAGCTGCATTATCTCTGTATATTGGTGCGCGGGGAACTCTATCCCGTATTTGCCATCCGCGAGCTGCCTCGCGCGTTCGGTGATTTCTATTAGGGGTTTGGTGATCATCCGTGAGAGGTAGAACCCCAAGATTATCGACAGCAGTATCGCGATCAGCGTGACGTATCTCAGCTGGTCCGTAAGTATCTGAGCCGTCGACTCCTGCGGGTATAGCGGCGAAAAGACGAACAAAACCAGGCGCTGGTTGCCGTAAACAGGTATAAGAGTGTCAGGCATATCGAGGAACACCGCTTTTTCAAGCGTCTTTCTTTCGGTTTCGGGCTCGATGGTCTGCTTCGTGATAGGTACGCCACCGCCGTCGATAAGCTGGGTCCTGAGGTTGTCGATTTCGGTCCTGTAGACGGACGGGTAGAACGAGCCCGGCCTCTGCCCCGGCAGTTCTTCGATCACGTTCCCCATCGCGTCCGTCGCCTGTTCGCCGCTGTCATAGCTGATCAATGGTATGACCAGAGGCGAGCCGCTTTCCGTTTCGATCTGGATGAAGATACCGCTTTGCCTGTATGTAGACGTGATGAAAGAGCGCATATTCGCGATGGGCTCCTCGCTTCCGATACGGGCCTCGATGTCCGTGACGATCTGCTGCGTTTCGCGCTGCTTCATCCCCTCGTAGTAGTAGTTCAGGGCCAGCACCTGAAGGATCCAGAGTATCGCGACGATGATCACGGCGAACAGCCCGAAATATCCCCATAGCCGGATTTTCAGGCTTCCGGGGTCGAAGGCGTCCTTTACCCCTTTGATAAATGGTTTCCTGCTGACTTTTTCAGCTTTCAAATTTGTATCCTACGCCGCGCAGCGTCACTATCTTGTTTCTGTATGGGCCGAGGTTGTTCCTCAGGTTTTTCACGTGCGTGTCTATCGTCCGCACGTCGCCTATGTCATAGCCCCAGATGTCGAGCAGCAGCACGCCCCTCGAGAGCGCGATGTTTTTGTTCTGTACGAGATAGACAAGAAGGTCGTATTCCTTCGGAGTCAGCACGACTTTCTCCCCGTCGATCGTCACTTCGCGCGCCGGAAGGTCTATGACGAGGCCGCCTTCGGTCAGGCGGTCCTCCGCTACTTCCTGCGGCGTCGTGCGCGAGAGGATGACCGCGATGCGCGCCATCAATTCCTTCGGCGAGAAAGGCTTGATCATATAGTCGTCGACTCCGACTTCAAAAGCGAAGAGTTTGTCATATTCCTCGGCCCTCGCCGAAAGCATGATCACGGGGATGTCCTTTATTTTCTTTATTTCTTTAACGGTGGAAAACCCGTCAAGTTTGGGCATCATGACATCCATAACAATTATGTCGAAATCGTTGGCTTTGCAGAAATCGACCGCCTCCATGCCGTTTGTCGCTTCGGTGACATCGTATTCGTTCCATTCCGCGTATTCCCTGATAACCGTGCGGATTTTTTGCTCGTCGTCTACGACAAGAATCCTTGCTGCCATATCATTTCCTCCGTATCCCCGTATGATAGCATAAATAGGCTGAAATGTGATATACTAAGCTTCACACGAGCGTGAAAGGAATCCGCATGTTTACGATTGGCGACAAAATAGTATATCCGATGCACGGTGCCGGAACCATAGAAGCGATAGAAGAACGCAATCTTTCCGGAGAGGCATGCCGCTATTATGTCCTGCTGATTCCGCAAAACGGTATACGAATAATGATCCCCTGCAACCGGGCGACGGACGTCGGGGTGCGCAGGATAATAAAAAAATCAGAGATTGACGGGGTCAGCGAGACCCTCAGCAGCGAGTCGACGGAGATGGCAAAGATATGGAACCGTCGTTACCGCGACAATATGGAAAAGCTAAAGACAGGCAAAATCAACCACGTCGCAGAGGTTGTAAGGGATTTGATGAGGGTGGACTGTGAAAAACGCCTGTCGACGGGAGAGAGGAAAATGCTATCAAACGCGAAGCAGATCCTGATCAGCGAGCTTGTGCTCGCCTGCGGCAAAGGGGAAGCCGAGCTGACGCTGTTTATTGAAAAGGCGGTGATGACACACTAAAATGATGAAAAACTTAATACGGGGAGGCGTAACAGCTCTGGGCTTTTTGCTTGGTATTGGCGTTTTCCAACTGCTGAGGTTCATTTCGGACCACGGGCCTTTGAACTTTCTCGGCGGTTTCAACGATCCGATCATTCTGATCCTTCAGATTGCGTGCGGCGTCGTTTTCGCAATACTACTCTTCTTACTATTTCCGGCCTTTGCCAAGCGCAGCGCACAGATCGAAAGCCTCATCGAACGGGAAATCCGGCACATTTCGCCATCAGAACTTTTGACTGGCGTGGCCGGTCTCATCATCGGGCTGTTGATAGCGTATCTGATTTCAAGCCCGATCGTGAGCATAATAAATATTACAAACAACACAGCCGCGATGATAGTGACTGTCGTCATCTACCTTGTATTCATCTGGCTCGGAGTCGTGATCGGCACGAGGAAGGGCAAGGACGTAATAGCCGCCTTCAGCCGCGCCCGGGATGAAAACCTCGCCGGCCGCGTGTCACAGCAGACGAAAGCGCCGCAGACGAAGGGCGGCGGCGCGGCGCCGAAGATCCTCGACACGAGCGTGATCATCGACGGGCGGATAGCGGACATACTGAAAACCGGCTTTCTTGAGGGCCGTATAGTCATCCCGGACTTTGTGCTCGTCGAGCTCAGGCATATCGCGGACAGCAGCGACAGCCTCAAAAGGACGCGTGGAAGAAGGGGGCTGGACATACTGAACCGCATCCAAAACGATTTCGGCATCGAGATCTACAATACGGCAAGCGACAAATCCCTCGACGGTATAGAAGAAGTCGACGTGAAGCTGCTCAAGCTCGCGAAAAACCTCAAGGGCAAGGTCGTTACGAACGATTTCAATTTGAACAAGGTCGCGCTGATCCAGAGCGTGGGCGTGCTGAACATCAACGAGCTCGCGAACAACCTGAAGCCGGTCGTGCTGCCTGGCGAGGAGATGACGCTCTATCTCGTCAAAGAGGGCAAGGAGCAGGGGCAGGCGATCGCGTATCTTGACGACGGGACGATGATTGTCGTCGAGGACGGCAGGGGGAGCATTGGCAGCACCGTCAGTATCAACGTCACGAGTGTGCTCCAGACGGCGGCCGGGAGGATGATTTTCGGCAGGCTGAGGAACACGTAGCCGGAGCAATGCACGCTTGGTAATGAACGGCGGAGAAATATAAAACGAGGCAATGTATAAAGGAAGGTTTGTATCTGTAATAATTGCGGCAGGCGGCGCCGGGAAGAGGTTCGGGCCAGGCCTGCCGAAGCAGTTTTTGCAAACAGGCGGCACGCCGATGTTTTTAGCGGCAGCGCAGCCTTTCCTGAGAACCGAGGCAACGGACGAAATGGTTTTTGTCGTACCCCGCGAATGGTATGACGCTGCGGTTTCGATACTGGAGGACGCTTTTTTCGGGAAAGCGTTTCAGGTTTATTCAGGCGAAGATTTTCGCCTTTTCGGGATAGAACAGGCGGCGGTGCCAAAAGCGATAGCGGTCTGTACGGGCGGCGCCGACCGCGCGGCTTCCGTAAGGAACGGGGTTGAAGCGCTTTCGTTTGACAACGGTCTCGTGCTTATTCACGACGCGGCTCGTCCTTTTGTGACGCGCGCGGTGATAGACCGCGTGCTGGAGGGCACTTATGAGGCGGGCGCGGCGGTGCCTGTCCTTCCCCTGACGGATACGATTTATGAAATACAGCCGGAGCCCGTGCCAAAAGGGGACAGTTCCTGCGTGCCAAAAGGGGACGGTTCCTGTGGCTCGCGATTGCGCGAGCCACAGGAACCGTCCCCTTTTGGCACGCAGAAGCCGTCCCCTTTTGGCACGGCTATGCGCGTATTGTCCCGTGAACGACTCGCGGCCGCGCAGACGCCGCAGGGCTTTGATTTGGCGCTGATTCGGGCGGCGCAAGGGCGCGCGCTGGATGATAAGCTCACCGCCACGGACGACGGTTCTGTGGTGCTCGCGGCGGGCGGCGAACTGCGGCTCGTGGAGGGCGATTCCGCAAACCGCAAAGTCACGACAAAGGAGGATTTGCAAGACCATGGGGATCGTGTGGGGATCGGGTTCGACGCCCACCGGTTTGAGGAAGGCCGCCCGCTGATACTCGGCGGGGTCGAGGTGCCGTTTGATAAGGGGCTCTCCGGCCATTCGGACGCCGACGTCGTGACACACGCCCTGATGGACGCCATACTCGGCGCGCTTTCAGAGGGCGATATAGGGAAGATGTTCCCCGATACGGACCCAAGGTACAAAGGGATATCGAGCATGATTTTGCTGCGCGAAGTCGTTTCCCTGATGGATGGGCGCGGATACGAAGCCGTAAACGCGGACATAACGGTAATTGCGGAAAAGCCCCGGCTCTCCGGCTATAGCGAAAACATTGAGGCAAGCCTTGCTGAAGCGCTTTCGGTCGACCCGGGCTGCGTATCGCTCAAGGCTACAACGACGGAGAAGCTTGGGTTCACGGGGCGTGAAGAGGGTATGGCGGCGGAAGCGGTAGTGCTGCTCCGGACAAAGCAAAAGTTGCAGAGGACAAAGCAAAATTCGAAGTAAAGTAAAGACAGGATGGAAAAATGAGATTATCAAAAACGCATATTTCAACACTCAGGGAAGCGCCGAGCGAAGCCGAGATCCCCAGCCATATCTGGCTGCTGAGGGCCGGGATGATACGCAAGAGCGTATCCGGCATTTACAATTTCATGACCCTCGGATGGAGGACTGTCAGGAAGGTCGAGCAGATCATCCGGGAGGAGATGGACGCGTCGGGCGCTCAGGAGATAAGCACGTCGCCCGTCCAGCCCGCAGAACTCTGGCACGAGTCGGGGCGCTGGTCGGTTTACGGCCCGGAGCTGTGGAGGCTGTGCGACAGGCACGGCCGCGAATTTGCGCTCGGGCCCACGGCCGAGGAAGTGTTCACGGACATCGTGAGGAACGAGATAGACTCATACCGCCAGCTCCCGAGGAACCTGTACCAGATACAATTGAAATACAGGGACGAGGCGCGGCCGCGTTATGGCCTCATCAGAGGGCGCGAATTCATTATGAAGGACGCGTACTCATTTGACGCGGACAAGGACGGGCTCGACAAATCATATCTGATAATGCGCGACGTATATACCAGGATCTTTTCAAGGTGCGGGCTTGAGTTCAGGCCGGTGGCCGCCGATTCGGGGCCGATCGGGGGGAAGGACTCCGAGGAGTTCGTAGCGTTCGGTGAGTTCGGCGAAAGCGAGGTCGTCTACTGCGGCGATTGTGAATTTGCGGCGACGGACGAGCAGGCCGAGGGCGTCGACAGCCTACCTTCGGACGAGGAGATGCTGCCGCTTGAAGAGGTAGCAACCCCGGGGCGGAAAACCATCGAGGATGTCGCGGAATACCTTTCACTCCCGAAGGAAAAAACACTCAAGGCGCTGCTTATAGTTATATATGAAGAGTCCGAACAGGATGGGAACTACCCGGTCAAAGAATATGTCGTCGCGTTCATCAGGGGCGACCGTGAACTCAACCTGACGAAACTTAGAAACGCGCTCGGCGGCGTCGCGGAGCATCTGGTCGCGTTTGCCGACGAAGCGGCGATCGGCGCGGAGACCGGCTGCGTTGCCGGCTACACCGGCCCGGTCGGCCTGCATGACTGCAGGATAGTCTGCGACAGCGAAATCCCCGGGCTGAAGAACCTTTGCTCTGGCGCACAGAAAGAAGGCTTCCACCTGACAGGGCTCAACTACGGCAGGGACTGGAAGGCGGACATCGTGGCCGACCTGAAAATGGTCCGCGCCGGCGACCCCTGCCCGGTCTGCGGCGGAAAGCTGAGCGGCGCGCGCGGGATGGAAGTCGGGCAGATATTCAAGCTCGGCACCAAATACAGCGACGCGCTCGGCGCTACTTACAAGGATGAAAACCAGAAGGAAAACCAAATATATATGGGCTGTTACGGTATCGGCGTGACCCGGACGATGGCGGCGGTCGTGGAACAGAGCCATGACGAGAACGGGATCATATGGCCGATGTCCGTCGCCCCGTTCCACGTAATAGTCTGCCCCATCATGAACGCCGGCGAAGAGGCGATCGCGCTTGCCGAAAAAATTTATTCGGAACTGAACGAGGCCGGCATCGAGACGATGATCGACGACCGCGACGAGCGCCCGGGCGTCAAGTTCAAGGACGCTGACATCATGGGCATACCGATCCGCATCACCGCCGGGAAAAAGGCGGCTGAAGGCATCGTGGAATACAAGCGCAGACATGAAGCCGTGGCGGCGGAACTATCGGCCGCGGACGCGGTCAGCCGGGCGGCAAAAGAAGTGTTTGACGAGCTGAAAAACGGGTATATAAGAAGTAACAACAAAGAAATACAGGAGACCTGATATGTGGGTTGGCGGCGTTCGAGTTGCTGTTAAAGACGAACATGGCAGTGTGCTCATGGTGCGGCATCATTATGAAAGCGAAGGCCGGGATATATGGATGCTTCCCGGCGGCGCCATAGAGGACGGCGAAACCAGCCATGACGCGGCGATCCGCGAGGTGCTTGAGGAAACGGGCCTGATAGTCAGGGTCGGAAGGCTCCTCTGGCATATCGAGGAAAACAGCGAAAGGGGCCAGAGGTTCGTGAATTTCTTTGCGGCGGACATTATCGGCGGAAAACCGGAGCTCGGGGGAGACCCGGAATTGGGCGAAAGCCAGGTATTGGCTGATATAGCGTTCTTTTCGAGGGATGAGCTTGCAGGGCTGGACAATGTCTATCCGGACTTTTTACAGGGAGAATTGTGGGGGGAGATGGAAGAAGACAGTGCGAGGGACACATACAAAATCAGAAAATAACAGGCATATTATTCCAATTTTCATATAGTGAAACTTATGTGAAATATGCCTGACAACTGTTGACCGGTATGGTAACTTTCCTGTAACATTGTCTCATAAGGTTGAGGTATGAAAGAAAAATCAATGGACAAACAAACCAAGGGCGCCCAAAACCAATATTCGCGAAAGATGAATGTGCGAATTGAGTTAGCGGCGTTTATTGTTTGGGCGAGTATCGTCTCGTTTTTCAGAAGCATAGTAACTGTACACATGCCGGCCGTCGACCAGAGTTTTGGCGGCAGGGTATCGGGCACGTTCAGATATATATTCGCGGTCATCACGCTCGAAGGGCCGCGCCTCATGCTGATTTCACGCTACCGCGCAGCCCGCATGGAAAAGGGCAAGAAGGTCGGGATCTCTGCCATAAGCGGGTCGGCCGTCGCGGCGATCATCATAGCTTCGGTATTGATAGGGTCGCAGCTTATCGCGGTTTCGGTGAACGGAAAGCTTATCGGCTACGTAGACGACGAAGGGCAGTTCGCTTCGCTGATGCAGAAGGCGAAGGAAAAGGTATCCGAGCAGGTCGGCACCGAAAGCGATGAAATACTTATTAATGAAAACAACGTATCACTCGATACGATCATAGCGCCGCAGCAGTCGCCGCTCGTACCGCACCTCGTTGCGGACAGCGCCGTACCCACAGCTGCCCCCGCCGCAACCGATGTTCCCGCCGCAACAGACACAACCGCCGGCACTACCGACGCGGCCGCGAACAACGACGTGTCCGCGCCTGACGGCAGCGGCGACGCGACGGCTGAAGGGACAGGGACTCAGGAGGACGAAATCGTCAACGCGCTGATCAGCAGCCTGAACGACGAAAAAGCAATCACAGCGTATTTATATACTATTATGATAAACGGCCAGCCGTTCGCGACGCTCGGCACTCTGAACGAAGCGCGCGACGTGCTCAACGCGGTGAAGGACAGCTACACGCCGCACGGCAGCGATTTCACCGGCAAGTGGCTTGACGCTGTGGAAATCTCGACAAGCGTCACATCCGAACTGGACAATGTCGTTCTGGACAAACCCGATGATGTGATTGCGCATCTGCTCGCGGGCACTACACAGGAAGTCTCATACACAACAGTAGACAATGACACAGAAGACAGTATCTCAGGCGCGCTCGGCATAGAGAACAAAGATCTCGAGCTCGCGTATCCAAACTATGATTTCAAAAATATCAGGACGGGCGACGAATTTAAAACAACGCACAAGATCCCGTTCATCCGTTACGAAGCCCAGGGCACCGATATCGTAAGCGAGCCCATCCCGTTTGATTCCGTAGAGCAGAAAACAGACGACCTCTTCCTCGGCCAGAGGGAGACGGCGACCGAAGGCGTGCTTGGCGAGCGCCTTGTGACCCGCTCGGTCACGATGGTGGACGGCGAGATCACGAACGCTACGGAAATCAGTTCCGAGACCGTGAAAGACCCTGTGACCGAAGTCATCAATGTCGGTACGAAACTCGTATTCATGGGCGGTGAAGCTTATGTCGGCGGAAGCGACGGCACCGGCGGCGGCGGGAACGGCGCACTCGGAAGGCCTCTCGATTCGTGGGTATTCAGCCGCGGCATCTCGGCAACACACAACGGCGCCGACCTGCTTGCTCCTTTCGGCTCACCGATATACGCGGCGGCTGACGGGATAGTCACTCTCGCAAGCTATTACGGCGGTTACGGCAACTGCGTCATCATAGACCATGGCGGCGGGCTCACGACCCTCTACGGGCACGCAAGCTCCCTAAACGTCCAGGTCGGCGAGCAT
>Ga0123357_10012632_pt1 | contig 10902 bp, 9 predicted proteins | sample TergutEmb28metaG_FD_89873 | JGI IMG/M metagenome (GOLD analysis project Ga0123357, IMG submission 89873) | Embiratermes neotenicus P4 segment gut microbial communities from Petit-Saut dam, French Guiana - Emb289 P4 | ecosystem: Host-associated > Arthropoda: Insects > Digestive system > Gut ... | reverse complement strand
GGTTTATCCACTATATTAACTTCAACACTATCCACACTATTTCCATTTTCCTGGCACTCGGGCACTGTAGGGTGAACTTGAAGTGGTATGGTTTGACGAACATCTTTCCACGGCAGTACTATGTGTGAGACCTCACAACGTGCTAGGCGTAGGTTCTTGATTTCCTTCACTAGGTTATTCACTATCCAGTTTTTCCCTTTCTTGCTTAAATGCAATCCGTGGTTAGTATGGTGTAATCTTACTGTTGGGACGTTCAAAACTCGTACATGATTGAAGACAGACATGAGTCTTTGCAATTTGTTATTGAACCAGTAAAAAAAACTGTAAGGGTTGAATAGTGATTGATTTTCTTAGTGACCTAACATCATCACTGGCATGATGAGCATCCAAATGAATAAGAGTCAGTCAACTTGAAGAGGGAGACTGTCCTACCGAAACGTCGAAACACTCAACCGCCACACGGTGAAGCAAACAAAAAGAGGACTATCACGTTTTCAATAACTGCCGCGAAAACTTGACACTCCACCGTTAATACCTCGTATTGAGGAGAGGTGGAGACACTGTGCAATCCAGACGACGAGGCAGGCCCTGCGTTACCCCATTTAAAATCTGTGCCTCTGGATTAGTCATCTTTTCCTGCCTGTGTGTAACTTTGTCGCGCCCATCCGTGTTCGTTATATTCAACTCTGCTCTATTATTATATTGGTACTCCTGGTGTCGTAAATAAAAACGGGAATTGTATGGAGGACTGCAGGTAGCGAATGGCTGGATGAAATAGTGTAGTACTTGAAAAAGACCATTACCTTTTTAGTTGTTTGTAGGTTAGAGTTATAGAAGGCGTGCTAAATATAGGCAACGCGTCCGTGATAAATATTATGTCTGAGGTGTGTGTGTGGGAGTAAGGCTGAAATACACCGTTACATAACCCTACATTCTAACCTGATTTTAAAAAATGGCTGGTTTTGCTCTGAAATTGAAGACTAAATCAGGGCAAATGGTAGTGAAGGGATTAACATGTAAAGATACTATTGGTGAATTGAAACACAGACTTTCATCTCTTACAAATATAAAAGAAAGCTCCTTGCATGTTCTATCTGGATATCCACCCAAACCCCTAGATTTAACAGTGAGTGATGCTACGTTAGAGTCAAAAGCCATCTGTTCCGGTGATACACTTATTGTGGAAGAAAGGCAGCAAAACGATGTACTTTCCAGACAGAGAAATGCCATCGAACCAAGACATCATATAGTAGACAGTAGAATGGGGTGTCCGGGAATACTTATGAGGATGGTGGTACCTGCCGACAATTCTTGCCTTTTTACGAGTATTGGCTTTGTTTTAAGTGGTGAGTATATAAGTTTAATGTCTTAAGGCTAAGAAAGAATACCATCTATATTTGATCATAATGTTTCATAGCCTGTGTCTTTCTTGGTCAGCAAGTGCATGTTTTCATAAGACTCCCATGTAAGATGGGCAGTTTTATTATTCCAGTGCGATATATTTTAAGAAATATCCATACAAAGTATGATATTGCAGTAATGCTTTTTTGTATGTTTTACAGGCAAAGTAAATGTGGATAATTCCCCATTTATGCGTCAAATTATTGCTGAATCTGTCTCAAATGATCCTGACAATTATTCTGAAGCAGTACTTGGAAAACCAAATCCTGAATACTGCCGCTGGATTCTGAAACCAGATTCATGGGGTGGCGCAATAGAGTTGGCTGTGTTGTCCAGTTTCTATGGCTTGGAGATTGCAGTTGTAGACACACTGAATGCCATTATCAATAGGTTCGGTGAGGATCAACATTATGCACAGAGGGTATTCCTTATATTTGATGGCATTCACTATGACCCTCTCTACCTTGAACCATTTGAGGTACATAAAATAAAATGGTCTTGTTGGTTTAATTGTGCAGTATGACTGGGTATTTCAGTATAAGGTACAGAGTTCCCCATGCATATGTAAGCACATCACCATGAAGGCGTATGTGTGAAAGGGGGTATAGTGTCACACATTCTTAATGTTGGCACTAGGCAGAGGTGAGTGGCCTTCATCATTCCTGGTACCCTTTGAATGAGTACAAGGCTGGGTGGGGCCATAGCTAGTCAGGACACATGGAGAAACGTCTCTTTTTCTCCCCTTCTTGATCTTTAACCAAAATTCCTCAGTCATTCAGCCTAGTCACTGTTAAATAGCCAAAAGGTGTGGGTACGGTAGGGCGACAGTTTTAGTGTATTGTCTGGTTGAATCATTAGTTAATTCAGTCAGGCAAGTCTTGTTCTTTTGAACGTAATTGGACAGAATTCTTTTTAACATGAAGGCCACATTGATTTTTTTTTTGGCTACTTTAAAATCACATTTATCGATTTTCAAAGTATGCAGTCAAAGTATGGTGCAGTTGTGACTGCCTGTGGAATGGATGACTGTAGAGTTTCATTCCTGTCAGGTGCTAAAATTTTCCTTTTCAACACTGTGTTCATACAGTTGCTCACTCAGCTGACAGTCTGCTATGCACTGGGTTCCACTCTTCTGAATCTGATGCCAAAGTTAAGAATGTGTGGAGCTATTCCTGCATATATCTTCATGACTTAGAGCTTACTTGAGCACAGGAACAAATTTACCTCTTTACCTCATAGCATATTTTATTCTTAAGATCTAGAACTTTTGGCTGAAGCTTTTCTGCATTAATGGGCAACTCTGCATTCAGATCACAACTAATTTAGTTGCTGCATTAAGGAACCAGTATATATGGCATGGGTCCACAGATTCCCCAAAAATCTAGGAGCCAACTCCAAAGTTTAGGCCCCAGAAGGGTGACATGAACATTTTCTTTATTGAGAACCCACAATTCTGGAGTGGCATGTGATCTTGACCATCACTTGGCACTTTTTGTTGGCACATGTGAATGGATACACATTTTTGCATATAAGGGAGGAAAAATCCAGTAACTCTGCTGACAATATTAGGTGTCACCATGCAAAATTTAGTTGCCTAGGTGGCCAGACAACTGGGATTTTTGCACCTCTGAGTTATGATGTTTCCTGAACATTTTAATATGTCTTGGTTGTTCTTTTCATTCTCCCATTTTGGTCACCAGCAGAATTTTTCGTATTACAAGGTAATATTTAGAGACACATCTCAGCATACACTTCACATAACAGAAACAAGGAATGCAAACTGAACATACCAACTTCCCTGTTGCATGCTTTTGTTATTTTATTTTATTTTTGTAAAGATCTTATTAAAGTATAAATTCCTTCTGTGAAACTGATGGGTACAATACAAGATTTTGTATTGTCGCTGTGGTATCATGGGAGGTTCAAATCCTGTTGCATATGACACTTTGTCAGTTGTACATAGTTCCTGACATTTTGGAGAAGCTTGCTGCACCCATTTTCTGGCTCTGTGCTGGCAAGAAGGCTACTCTTCTTAGACTTGGCTGTTTCAGGTTTTCATGTTGGATGTAACTAAGTTGCTGACCATTGCCATGTTTGCTTAATGTTCATTTACAAAACAAAGTTTTATACATGACTTGTAGGCAGCATTACAGTCAGTCTTCATAACAAATTTCACATCCCTACTTCTGATACTTCAATAAGTATCACCATTAAACCAAAATCAAAAGAAAGGTTTTACATGGCTGTCACATTAATTGACACTAGTTTTGCTCCTGCCTCACAGTTTTGTTTGTCCACTGGGTTTGTTGTTACTGGTTATAAGAAAACTAAACCATATGAGATGTGGTGTGGGCTGTAATGGCATAACATTTGTACAAAGCTTCATGAAGACCAGCTAATTGGTTCAGAAGTTGAAATGCATGTGTGTGAATGTGCACACACACACAACACAGTGATCTCTAATCCCTACATTTTTACATGAGGAAAGGTGGTAGGGTAACAAGCATCATAACATAAAACATGTCTCATTAAAGTTTATAATGTTTATTTATAAAAAGTTTTAAAATTTGAAGTGTTAAGGAAAACCATGTCAGTCTGCAAGTAGTGTCATTTGTGTTTTCTTTCAGTGGGCCAAGTAGTTAATTTAAGCTTCTGTTTCAGTGACAGTTTGAAGACAGAGAGAGAGAGAGAAGCAGATAGAGAGAAAGTGGGTGTGTGTGTGTGTGTATGTATGTTCAAAATCATCTGTAAGAATTATGGTAGGGTAAAAACTAGGAACAGCCATAAGATGTAGTTGAAGACTATTTGCTTCCTTGTATGTATGTGTTTGTGTGTGTGTGTGTTTGTGTGTGTGTGTGTGTGTATATATATATATATATCTGAATTTCTTATGTATAATAAAAGCACTGCAGTTACCAGCTCATTGAACAATTTGATTACTTGAGAAATATTTCTTGACGTGAATGTTTCGGTTCTAAGCACATTGAAATTTTAATTGTGTTTCATTTTGTGTGGTGGCCATGATAACATATTTAGTATAACTACTGGAGTGGCCTGAACAATCAAAGGGTCGAATCCTGATGGTAGAAAGATTTTCCATACCTGTCCAGACTGTTCCTGAGGTCCACCAGTCTTCTGTACGTTGGCTACTAGGTCTTTCCCTGGGTAAAGCAGCCAAGGTGTATTGCTGACCAACCACCTCCTTCTAGCACCAGTGTTGCGAAGGGGTTGGATCTGCACCTCCACCACGCCTCAGTACCTGAACATGCATATCATGGTGTGACCTTTACCTTTAATGTTATATAAAGGCTGGTATTTTCAGATGCAGTAATTAATAGCCTGTTGGTACTTGATTTGTAACACATTGGAGTTTGTTGTATAGTTGGCTTGAATAGTAATATAGGAAAGTAAGAAGAAACTTGGAAGTAGTGTTATTATAAGTGTCAACAGAGTAAGTTTGCAGTAGCTATACATGCCTTGTTTTTCTTTTTAATCATCCCGTTTTCATTGTACTTTATAAAACAGCCCGGAAGGGTTTAAACTTCATCATCATAAAATATTTTCAATTGGTCCGTAAGGAATATTTGCATCACTTCTTTCCGATCGGTATTCGTTTCATTATCACATCCATGAGTGCTAGTTCTTCAGTTATCCGAGATATTCAGGAATAGCTGCTCCTTAATTTTGACATGCGTTATAGTCCATGGCTGACCAAAAATCACATTGTCAGTATCATTCCATCCTTCCACCCAAGCGTAAGCATTCCTATAGCTTCTACAGTTGCTGTCAAGGATGACTGAAATCAGTGCCAAGAACATTCCAACTACATGATATCTTTGTAGAGCCCTGTGGGATATATACATCCCTGCAGCTGGTGTGCCGTGTCAACCCACATGAAAACTGTACTTTTTAGTCATTGTGTTCCAAAAACTTTTTGTTCCCAGTGGTTAAATGTCACAATATTATTACTACTCAAAACAGTGAAAACTAAATAATAGAATACTGTCTTCTAGTATGTGGCATATTGTAATCTTATTGAAGTTTACCAGTATGTCTGTAACTTTTGTGAATTTATGCCAGAATACAAGTCAGTACATCTCAGAAGAATTCTTTACAGTCACTACTGTGGAGACATAAGGTATCATAAAAGTAAGTAGGTTTGCAAATGAAGAAAGCTGTGTATGATTTGTACCTACCATTATTTCCACTGCTGCCAGCATAGCTTTTGAGATAAGCCAAAATTGTCTTTAATCTTTTACTACCTCTCATAGTATGGCATATGTGGTCAATTACAGATGGAGAGAATACCACATTGTTTGCCTTGTTTTCAGGGAAGTAGTATACAGACGATGTTCCTGACAACTGATGATGAAGTCTTTCACCAAGCTGAAGAATTAGCTCGTGAAGCAAAGTCTAGCAAGCAGTACACAGATGTGAATGGCTTTAATCTGAAGTGTCTTCAATGCCAAGAACTGATGCAAGGACAAATTCAGGCACAACAGCATGCAAAGATTACAGGACATATGAATTTTGGGGAAATTGCATAGTAAAGATATTGTTTCGGTTGGGTACATTATTATGTAAAACATTAGTTGTGTTGATTCTTTCATACCTTTTTAAACAAACACATATAAACAGGTGTACTTAAATAAGAAGTTTACCAAAGAAATTTCTGTCACATGTCATTAAGTAAGGCATATATGTATTCTCACATTTGTTGCTTTTAAACCACGATATTTTGTTATGCTGCTTTATGTAATATTTCAGAGTTTTGTGAGTGTTTCTCAGCCTGTAGTACATATACCACAAGTGTAACTACAAATTTGAAAATTTGTATCATCAGTAGCAATTAATAACTGCCCCATCACAGACTTTGAACATTGGCTGGTGGACCTTGCTCTGTTATTTACATTTCCTGCTTGTTACAACCCTTGGTTTTATGTTATTACATGAAATTTGGCTTTCTTGAGCTACTTGTTTCAATGTATTTATTTAAAATTAAAACTTTTTAAATCAAAATTAGTGAAAATGCCTAAATGGAACTCCTGTTAACACCTGCATGCCAGTCTCTTCTTTGAAATTGCCTGTCCTTTCACTTTCTTATGTAAGTAATTTAAACTTTAACCTTTTGTGCAAGTCTGTTTGGTAACTTTGCACAAAATTCTCTGTGATAGTGTGGTTACTCCTTAATTATGCTAGACGCAGTAAACTAACTAATGAATGTGGGGACGATTATGTTCACGCTTAACATTGTTTATCAACAGTGTATAGCCATGAGGGAGGTGTATTTTATGTGATGGCTGATTCGCCCACATTGTGCTTTGCACTTTTATGTGGTTTCATATGTTGTATGTTACAGGAATTTTCTGCCTGTTGGTGGAAGTGGCAAACCTGTATTACCAATACTACAGTCATGTGTCGCTTAACGACAGGGATACATTCTGAGAAATTCGTCATTAGGCAATTTCATCGTCATGTGAACATCATAGATTGTACTTACACAAACCTAGATAGTATAGCCTACTACACATGGAGGCTATATGGTATAGCCTGTTGCTCCTAGGCTACAAACCTGTACAGCATGTTACTGTACTGAATACTGTAGGCAATTGTGTCACAATGGTAAGTATTATAATATTATTAACTAAAATGTCATTCAGTCAAAACACAACAATATATTCAATAGTGTGAAGATTGCTACATGTTTTGGTTACAAGTAACCATCATCAGGCAGACATTTCAGTACTTGGACATGACATGTTCAGTGCTTACAGTATGGGATCCTGAATTGTTTACATTTGCTGTGTAGAATTTCAGACCTTTAGATAATAAACTGCTCAGTATTTTAATATCTTGACTGAACAACATTTTAGTTAGTACTACAATGCAACAGGATTGGTCCTGTAACAAATATTGTAATATTATATTATAATATTATAATCTTATGGGACCACTGTCATATGTGTGGTCCGTCATTGACTGAAACATCGTTATACGGCACATGACTGTACTTAGACTTGTCTGATGAAGGACCATCCCCATCTTCCCCCTTCCTGACATAATGATGTCTAACAAGCTCCATGTCATGCCATAGCGCAGGCAGTTAGTTGCTGCCCATCGCCATTGAGGCCCAGGTTCAATCCCATGCCAGTCCACATGGAATTTGTAGTGGGTGAAGTGGCACTGTGACAGTTTTTTTTCTCTGAGTACTTTGGTTTTCCTCCATCATTATTATTCCACCAGTGCTCCATACTTGTATTTAATTAATTTACCACTAATTCTATATAATCTTAGCAGTTAACAGCATGTTTCTTTTCTGGGCCATTATGGACTGCGCATGTGAACAAGATACAAGTGTAAAGTGTGCAGTACTGTGTGTTACTGGCTTCAAATACTAGTACAGTTCTCTAGCAGATGCAAAGATGGATATTGCATTTGAGAATTTTTAAAACAAATGTGAGTAAAAAGTTGTATATTTGCTATTTCATTATTAGAAATAAAATTTTAATTTTAAATTTTTGTGTATATAAGGTAAAACTGTACCTGTCCATGCCGTGAAGCATAATTTTTTAAAAGCCATAAACTAATACTCCATTTTTTAGAACTTATAAAATTGGGTTTAAGTCCAACTTGTCAAGTGTTAGATACATGGGTATCAAGTCAATGTTGGTGTGTATGCTTGTTTACTAATATCCTGCATTGGGAATCCTGCAGTTATCATCATATGTAGATTGTCATGGCTCGCATATGGATCCACAGATACAGTGAACAACATTTGGTATTGACAGGGACAGTTGTGGGAGTTTGCCTGGAAGTAATACCAGCAAAACATGCATGCATTATAAGTCATGGAGTTGGTCAAGCAAAGAGCTGTCTTTCCAGTGGTTTTAAGTCCTTTAGAAAGGACTTTCTGATGTGTTGGAAAAAGTGGTGTTTATCCTATACAATAGTTTGATGTACTGAAATAACCTGTTTCGTGTAATTTTGTTGAATGCTAATACAGGGTAAACACAAAAGAATTGTGCGGTTTCAAAAGTTAACTAGAAATCTATTTCTCACCTTACACGGGCACAGCATACACCGTCAGCAGCAGCAACTGTCCAAGTTTCTCATGCTTGCTGTGGAGCCAGTTTCCAAGATGGTGTCGCAGCAGGAAAAGGCTTTCTGTGTGCTCCGTTTTGAGGTGTCCAGATCTGTGATTACAGTGCAGCATGAGTTTTGTGCATGGTTTAGAAAAGATGCACCTGGCAGGTGCATCTTTTCTAAACTGTGCATGAAACTCACGCCTCACTGTAATCACAGATCTGGACACCTCAAAACAGCACACAGAAAGCCTTTTCCTGCTGCGGCGCCATCTTGGAAACTGGCCCCGCACTAAGAATGAGAAGTGAACTGCTGGTAGCGCATGAGAAACTTGGACAGTTGCTGCTGCTGACGATGTACGTTGTGACCGTGTAAGGTGAGAAATAGATTTCTTGTTAACTTTTGAACCGCACCATTCTTTTACAGTGTTATCATTTATGGTTTTGGGCAAGTCGTTAACATATATGAGGAACAGCAGTGGACCTAAGACCGAACCCTGAGGGACACTGTCAGTTATTTTTCCGCATGCAGAAGGACTTGTTTGATTCAGTCCTACATCAGAGATTTGAACTCTCATATGTCTGTTAAATAGGTATGATTCAAACCAAGTGTATGCTTCGCCATTAACACCATAAAATTGTAGTTTTGACAGCAGAATACTATGATTTAAGCAGTCAAAGACTTTTTCAAGATAAAAAAATACCACCTAGTATTAATTTACTATTTAAGGCATTTAGGGTTTCATTAATTAGCTTATACATTGCTTTATTTGTTCTTCTGCAAGAATACCGTATCTATTCAAATGTTAAGGGTGAGGTAACCAACCCCTTCGGCAGCATGGGTCACTGAGCAGAAAGAGCGAGGGGGTCTGATGGACTCAGTCATAAGGGTCTATCAGGTAGGGTAGGAGGGACCCTTGAGCTTGGTTGCATCCCTCCTAGGAGAAGGACACTCCAAAATCAAACCAATGGTAGACAACGCTCTGGAAGCTGTATTGGAAGCAATTTATATAAGGGAGTAAACCCTGATTAAAAATCCTGGCCCTTCAGGTTGAAGGTTTTATGATAGGCTAACCTCCAGCTAATTAAAAATATATGGTTACGAATGTCTCGAAGGAGCCTCGGAAGGAAGGGATAACTTACGATAAATGGATTTGGTAAATGAATATGAAAATTGGAACGTGGGTTGTAAGAAGCCTATTTTGGTCAGGAGCACTAAAATTGCTCCATAATGAATTGTCAAATTTAGACTTCGACATAGCAGCGCTTCAGGAAACTCAGTTGGAAAGTTGTATGAAAAATTTGATAACTTTGCTTTATTCAATAGTGGATTAGAGAGTAAAAATCATGAATTTGGTTGTAGTTTTTATATAAGTGGAAAATTTTTAAAATATGTTAAAGATTTCAAAATGTTGCCCAAGGTCAATAAATAACATACCATATGATTGTTGTGTTTGACTGAACATTGTTGTTTATTGTATATGTATCGAACACTTCAGGATGGAAAACATTAAATTTCAAAATTATAAATGGAAGAATATGCTGTTTGAGATTTAATCTGAGGAAGCTAAATGAGCTGGGGGTTAAGGAAAATTATCAGATTGAGATTACAAAAAGGTTAGCAGCTTTGGAGAACTTAAATGGAGACGAGAACGTTAATGGGACTTGGGAAAACATTAAAGAGAATATCAAAACCTCAGCTAAAGATAGCCTATATCTGCATGAATGGAAGCAGCATAAACCATGGTTTGATAAAGAATGTGCAGATTTCTTAGATCAGAGGAAGCAGGCTAAAATTCAGTGGATACAGGATCCAAGCCAAAGCAATGTAGATAATCTGAACAATGTAAGATGCAATGCTACCAGACATTTTAGGAACAAAAAGAAGGCGTATCTGAAAGCTAAAATTGAGAAACTTGAAACTAACAGTAAGGTCAACAAAGTCAGGGACTTGTATTGACTTCAAGAAGGGATACCAGCCTAGAACTGTTATAGTAAGGACGACAAAGTAGAGTTGGTTGCAGACCCCCACAGTATTATGGCGAGGTGGAGGAACTATTTCTCCCAGCTATTAAATGTACATGAGGATAATGATGTTAGGCAGGCAGAAATACACACAGTAGAACAACTAGTGCCTGAGCCAAGTGCCTTTGAGGTTGAGTTGGCTATTGGAAAGCTAAAAAAATCACAAATCACCAGATACTGATCAGATCCCAGCAGAATTGATTAAGGCAGGGGGTAGGTCAATTGGCGGTGCGATTCATAAACTTATTATTTCTATTTGGATTAAGGAGGAACTGCCTGAAGAATGGAAGGAGTCGATCATAGTACCTATCTATAAGAAGGGGGATAAAACAGATTGTAATAACTATAGGGACATATCACTATTGCCAACTACGTACAAAATTTTGTCCAACAT
>Ga0123357_10012631_pt1 | contig 10902 bp, 7 predicted proteins | sample TergutEmb28metaG_FD_89873 | JGI IMG/M metagenome (GOLD analysis project Ga0123357, IMG submission 89873) | Embiratermes neotenicus P4 segment gut microbial communities from Petit-Saut dam, French Guiana - Emb289 P4 | ecosystem: Host-associated > Arthropoda: Insects > Digestive system > Gut ... | reverse complement strand
GGAGACTGCATAATGAGGAGCTAAATGACTTGTACTCCTCACCCAATATTGTGGAGGTGATAAAATCGAGAAGAATTAGATTGGATTGGCATGTGGCGCATATGGGTGAGGAGAGGGGGGTGTATAGGGTCTTGGTGGGGAAACCGGAGGGAAGGAGACCTCTCGGGAGACCTAGGCGTAGATGGGCGGATAATATTAGAATGGATCTCCAGGAGGTGGGATGTGTGTATATGGACTGGATTGGGCTGGCCCAGGATAGAGACAGGTGGTGGACGCTTGTGAGTGCGGTAATAAACCTTCGGGTTCCGTGAAATGCGGGGAGTTTCTTGACTAGCTGCAGACCAGTTAGCTTCTCAAGAAGGACTCTGCACCACGGAGTAAGTAAGTAATGAAGTCTTGAACCAGTTTTGAATAATTCAATAAAAGCACAGAAATTATGATCTTAATTTTGGACATTATGTGTATGAAACAAAGAATATAGGGCTATCCCATAAAAATGTATAGATGTAAATACAATTAAAATATATTACAAATGCATAAACCAACTGGCTCAGTTTCATCAGAAATAATAGACTTCAAACCTACAATATATTTATAATAGAGGTCATGGTGTTGCAATTTCAAAGGGTCTGTGTATACTAAATAACAATATAATTTGCATTTTGTGGGAGAATTCTTTTTATATTCTGAATATCAAATAATACAGAAATAACTTGACAGATCCATCATTTTACCATTTATACACATATACGTGTAAAATTCTACTGAATAGATTTCAAATTCCTATTCCTGCTACATTCTGCTTGTCATCTTTACTCTATCACACTGCAGTTAACTCAATGCATGTACTTCCAGCTTCACTATATCGAAAATAGTTACTTGGGTAGATAGAGTTATTACAGATTACTGACTTCTCAAAGACAGTTTCTTTATAATCGTGTAGCCATTTTTTGTGTTTTAATTCAGCCTTCCAATCTGAAGTTCAATACCTCAAGATAATGCATGTTGAGAGAAACAGTGTTATATGGAACACTGAGAACACGTATATGTTTGTGGTTCCAGTTTTATCCACGGCAAAATCACATGACATAATTGTGGTCAGTTGTGGGATAATTGGAGTGGGCCTAGGAGCTACAATGGTCACAGGCAATAAAACGATGTACAATGCTTTGGGAAGCTGGAACTTTGCCAAGGTGGATGTAATTCTGGATTTCTTCTCAGGAGTTCTTGTACTGATTGCTGGGTCTGCCATGAGTAAGTCTCCTTCATGAAAGTAATGTAGAAAGGAATATAAACTGTTTAATTTGTGTTCGTACATATACCGTTAGTGTCAATGTACTGTATGCCCATGTGCACATACATTGATATATGTGTCTATGTAACTGTGTGTTTGGTGAATGCACATGTGTGTGCATATGAGCACAGCATCACATCACATAAGACCTAAATCTACAACTCTGTACATACCTAAATCATTATGGAGCTCCACCAAATTTCAATTGACACCTAAGTTAGTTTCTCTGTTATGAATTAGGTACTGCTGATCTCAGTCCTTCCAGGGACATATGAAAGCATTGGTTGACAAATATAAGACAAGCAATATACCCTCCTCTACAGAATGCAGCATGTTGCAAATCAAATGCACAACACTCTTGATGTTCTTCACAAGGCAAAAAATTCATTGCCACAACAAGCCATGCAATGTATTGATGCGGATGAAGCACAGCTCAAACGTGTTGATGCAATGGTGTCATAATGAACGGTTTAGAACTTACCATATTTATAACGAAACATTTGTGACAGTCCCATAACCACTCTTGGTATATGAATACCTATAATTCCATTACGCTGTAAATGACAATTGGGACACAGATTAATGTAAAATTTTAAATTCAAAGTGACAGGAATAACCATTTCCTTCAGTTTGTGCCCATCCTACCAGAACACTCTGTGTACATAACCCTGTATAATACCACTCGCCTTTGTGTTACATAACAATTGCATATTTCTTGCAACTTTAATGTACCATAGACCCTCTTGCATAATTGTTATTGGTGAATATTCAATACAACTGATCATGATTTATGTGATATTTTCAAGCCACATAAATGTTTTAATTCCAATATGATAGAAGTACATGCTTACACATGCTAGTAGTAATTTGATTCACACTTAAAGAACACATATAGTACCATTCCTTGCTAAATCCTCTGCTAGTGTCACAATATGTGAATCTGAAAGCACCCATTGACACAGAAACATGATCCTTGTCCATTTCTCAAATTTTTAACAATCAAAGCCTAATTCAGAAATATTTTTAGACATTTTAGACTGAACAAGCATAACAATAGTTCATATTGTGTTAAATCTGAGGATGTTATGGCAATAGTCTTCCACAAAGAGATGTCTTATAGTCTGTTAGAAATTTTTTAATGTTTTGGAGAGTACTGAGAGTATGTGGATTCCTCAGAAGCAATGCTAATTTTTCTACCAGACATGCCACAACACACCTGAATCAGTTTTCTCAACAGTTAACACCAACTACAATCAAAACTGCACCTCTTGATTTAAACTTTCATTTATTTTTTATTTTAAAGTGCATTATTAACATAAATCCCATCAAACTCTGAGCAAGAAAGTGAGATTGCTATTAAGGACTAAGTCCAAGTTTCTCTACCAACAGCTGCAATATTTAAAAACCCAAGAAATTTAACTAATTATAGGTGTTCTGGGAATTAATCTTTTAGTGCATGTATTTTGAAATTATGGTGTCTCTCTAATGTGGAACATACATAGAAGAAATGAGACAAGCATACAAAATTCAAGTAGAAGCACATAAAATGAAAAAGACCAGCTAGGAGACTTGGGCTTGTTTTTTTTTTTTTTTTTTTTTTATGTTTTGCTGACCTGCATCTCAGTATAATCTTAGTAAATACCAACTTAATGCACAAATTCTTATTTTATAATAAGTTTATTACATGTCTCTACATGTTTCAAGCACTATGTGCTCATCATGAGGAGGTCAAAATTGTATTATACGGCATCTGGTATCATCACACTAAAACAAGTGAGTGGTCTAAAGTTACTAAAATACAATTCTATAAATTTGAGCACATAGTATAAAATTTACATATGAATTTTTTGGATGTGATTACTGTATATTACTGTACATTAGAGGTTACATTTATTCAGCTGTTACACTTATTAAAAAGGTACTATGTCTATTTACATTATATGTTTGCTGAGTCTATCTAGTCATAAAATCATATAAATTGATGATTAGTTGTTATATCTACAAGGTTACGTATATCTGGTAGTTAAATTTGTTAAAAATATACAATGTCTATTTACATTACCTATCTAAAAAATTGCGTTTATCCAGTTATTAAAATTGTACGGTGTCTATTTACTTTCGACAATTAATGTAAAGTAAATAGACACCATACAATTTTAATAACTGGATAAACACAAATTTTTTTAGATAGGTAATGTAAATAGACATTGTATATTTTTAACAAATTTAACAAATGGATATATGTAACCTTGTAGATACAACTAATCAACAATTTATACGATTTTATGACTAGATAGACTTAGAAAACATATAATGTAAATAGACATAGTACCTTTTTAATAACTTTAACAGCTGAATAAACATAACCTCTACATGACATAACAGGTTTGTAGTAAGTAATATACAGTAATCACATCCAAAAAATTCATATGTAAATTTTACTACTATGTGCTCATATTTATAAAAGTGTGTTTTAGTAATTTTAGACCACTCACTTGTTTCAGTGTGATGATACCAGATGCTGTATAATACAATTTTGAACTCCTGATGACGAGCACATAGTGCTCGAAACATGTAGAGGCATATAATAAACTTATTATAAAACAAGAATTTGTGCATTAAGTTGGTTAATTACTAAGATTGGGCATGTATGTGATAATGAAACTGAAATGGATTTTTAGTAGGGTTTAAGAATGTGTGTATTCCTCTGTCTTGTGACAAGCACCACTGAGTCAACTTTTCTTGTAGAATGAACTGGTTTTGGGAAAATTATAAAGTCAAATCTAGATAAAATTTGAGGTTTTCACAGTGGTGTCAAGAAAGATTCCCAGAAGAGTGGACTCAGTTCAAATTCAGGTTTAGGTAGTACCATGAGGATTATGTTTGGCCAACGTGGGCCAAGAATGAATTTTCCACATAAGTTTTAATGGAAACCCTAATATGACATTCAATTAAAATATTAACTAAAATGTCATTCAGTCAAAAACACAACAATATATTCAATAATGTATAGTATGCTACTACATGTTTCGGTTACAAGTACCCCATCATCAAGTAGACATTTCAGTACGTGGACATGGTATATTCAGTGCTTACAGTATGGGAGTGTTGTTTGTCATGAACAACACTCATGCAATAACACACACTGGTACAAGTTCGTCTCTACTCTACAAAACTTGATTCCACATTATAAGAACTAGACAGTCTACGATCAACAACAGATATAATCATTCCAAAAACAGCACAGAGTTTGACGATAACACAAAAACATATGGAACAAAGCATTTCACAATAATAAAACAGCTCCAATATGTACAAAGATAGAACGACCATACCTTGTATGACACTTAATAAGGTCCCCCCCCCCATACCCCCAAAAGATGGCATAATGATGTATACATGACAGTATTCAATTTTAAGGAACTGAAGAATATACTAAAGTGTTAGAAGTGTTTTAAATTCTCACATATATAAAACTGTACATCTAATTGATAGCACATCAGTCTCTCAAGACACATACATGCTGAGTGTCAAAGTTTTTGAAGTTTTTAAGATTTTAAATTTTAACTGATAGACCTACAGTGATACACTTATAGATATTTCAGAAAATACATTATTTAAGACATTAAATATTGAGCAGTTTATTAATCTAAATGTTTGAAATTCTATACAGCAAATGTAAACAATATGGGATCCCATACTTTAAGCACTGAACATGTCATGTCCATGTACTGAAATGTCTCCCTTATGATGGTTACCTGTAACTAAAACATGAAGTAGCATACTTTACATTATTGAATATATTGTTGTGTTTTGACTGAATGACATTTTAGTTAGTACTGTAAAACAACAGGATGGCTCCTATCCAAAAAAAAAAAATAAAATAAAATAAAATATGTTCATAGTTTTGATCATAAGTAGGCAGACGAATCCACTACTTTGTGTAAATTTCATGTACTCTTTGCAGAGTATATATATATACATATATAAATAAAACTTCAACTTCAACTTTAATAGCATTTTAAAAAAATCCTTATATGGAGTTCATCCAATGGATATAGAAATATTAAAAAAAATGAGTAAGATGGCTTCATGTAACAAAAGAGCCAGTCCTAGGATAGACAGTCAAGAATAATTAATATAAAATAGTACAAATTTAGAACAGAATTTCAAATTAAAATAAGTAACTACAATAATTACAAAATTACAAATACAATTTCAAAATAAATTAAAGTACAATATACAAACATACAAGCTAAATAAATATATACAAACAGTGATATAAAATTTAAAAATTCGCGAAGTAAAAGAACAATACATAACGAATTAATATAGATAAATTTAATACAATTGTACAATTTAAAAAGACAATAAAAGTGAAATATTACTGTTTGTTAAAAAACTTATCTAAACAATAACTTGAGTGTTTATGCAGAAAGTGCTTTAGCGCAGTTTTAAACTTACTCGGCTTGCTGGATATATGTAAATTTCAACTATTTTTAACACAGTATTATCTGCATTTCTCAAGTTCATCACAGCGAGGTTATGACATCAAGAATCAGCAAAAACAAAGAGTGATAAAAGTTTGCAGATTTTGTTCAAAATTATGTTTCATCCAATGTCATACAACAACTGTGGGAAGCAATGCATTTCATCGCCCCATTTTTTTTCCCCTGAAATTACCCTGAATCGCAAGTTTCGTGTGTTGTTGATCCCTGAAATCTTGGGAAATTATACGGTAGTGACCCACGGTTCCACATATATATTATAACTGTTGACAGCGTGACGAGTGGGGAGATGGCGGCACATTTGAACAAAGGGCACTCGTCCAAAAATTAAATATTCTACCATGCATAGTAACGTATATAGCGCTATTTTTATTTCGAGAGTGGTACCCCTGCTCAGCTGCTTACATTTACCTACTCTGATCCATGACATTTACTTTCCCACCATTTTCGTGTGTACGTGTAGAGGTGTGGGTTGTTCAGAAAGTTGTCTGCATTTTAACTTCTAAGCGTTTTATGTCCGATTTGAATTTGTAGAGGTAAGTTTTATTATGTCATATTATATCCCAATAGATCTTTTATCTTGTAGTATGTCTTTATAATTCGTAACTATTCATATTTTTATATATCCAAAGGTTATGTTGCGTGTTTGCACGCGGGGTAGATTTGAACATTGATCTGGGGGGTACACATGAAAAGTTCCATTGTGCCCCATAATATATCCATGATTTTAATTTTAATTTTAGAAGAAACACTTGAAGCTTATAACTACTTTAGGACAGAGAAATGGGTCGCACGTATTTCAGTAAGAGAAATAAACCTGATGTGTTGGAAGTGGTTATACAACAAGCTGTTATAGCCATACAAGGAAGGAGGCTTTGCCTAAGAGTTGGAGTTTCCGGATACGGAATGACCCATACAGCACTGTTACAGAATTTAAAAAAAATTCAGAAATGGCAACTATTGCAATAGGCCCAATGTGTTTACTTCACTTTACACGAGTCAGTAAGTTTTTAATGAAAACCAGGAGTAAATTTTAATGGACTATTACAAACTGAATTACGGAATGATGGGACTTGGTCCGCACCCTTTCCAATTAGGTTCTTAATTGTGTTGTTCTATGTATTGTGTGTAAACGTGTACTGTACTACTGCCACCGGGTGGCAACCCAATTGCTGTTAAATATATCATATCATTCATTCACAAAATGCAGAGCTTATGTTAAAAGCTGGTGGTGTGTATACATTCGGTGTCACGGGATGAAGGCCTTGAAAATCACAAAAATTCACAATTAAAAAAATCACAATTTAAAAAATTCACAATTAAATAAACAATTACTTAAGCTGGCATACGATTATGGCAGAAGACTGGCTTGTAACATCGCCAGTTGCTGGATTGATAACAAGATTGCAGGAATTGATTGCTTACAGAGCTTTATGAAAAGACACAAGAAGGTTACTCTTCTTAATTTTGTGATTCAAATACAGTTCATGTATGTAAGATACTATGCCCTTTCAGCATCATTCCATTTGTAGTGAATAAATGGTTGTTCGTAGGCTTGATTAAATATTAAACATACAGGAATATGTCCTTATTCAAAGATACAACTTTTCCTATCAGTAACTGAGACTGAAATCTGGGCCCAAAAATTATGATGTATCCAAGACTGCCAATTGTAGTGAGGTCTCAAATTAGTTGTGCCCATCACACTGTTAATGCAGAAGTATGTCAGTGCACCAAAATTTCAAACTAGAATTGCTGACATTAATACACATAATCGAACAATAACAAATTAACATGGCACAATACGTACACTCGTTTGCTACTGCTGCATCATCTTGCTGTCTTTGTCTTTCACCTTTCTGTGTCTCACATTTCTCCTTCCTTTCTTGTTGCAGCTGTTTCTGCTTCTCCCTGTCATGCTTATCTTTGTCTTTCTTCTTCTGGCTTTTCCTTTTCAGCTTGCTGGTATAGAGCTGCAGTTGTATCCTTGATGAAACCATTCGCCTTGCCTTCATTTGGATGATCTGAGTCATTATCTTCTTGATCAGACATCTCAGTGCCTGTTGGCAGTATGGCTTCACATATCCTTCGTTCCTCTTCTCTGTATATTCGCAGCACAGTGCTTCGTCGTGGCTGAGACTCAAGAAGTTGAACCAATTTAACATCCATATCTTCACCAGAGCTTGTATTATTTCCTGTTAATCTGCTGTCAGTGACACTTTTTTTCATTTGTCCAATATTTCATGACACTGTTTAAGAATATCATCTTTCATTACTTCTGAAAGTATACCGTCCAAAGCCTCTGTCTTATCTTCATGTGTTTCTTCTCTTTCTAAGAAGCCTGTTATATATGTACCAAAATCTCCCTCATCCATATTTAAAGCTTGCAATTTTAAACTAATTCATGACACAATATCATCATCGCCAGCTGCCATATTTTAATTTAATGATGAAAATATTTGCTAAATTTTGTTCAAATGTGTCCCCATCTCCCCTACTGAAAAGAAGAGCACAAACTATCCAAGTCTATCAGGAGATCTAAACCTGCAATTTTGTAGTTTGCTTAAGAATATGTGACCACTTTTACCTAACTGCCATTGATGTTATTTTGTAGTTTGGGTATCATCACAGTATCTTTTTCTTCACACTGAGTGATACCAACAAACTCCATAATGAAGAGTCCTCTTTGAGCAAGTATGATTTGCTCATCTGCTGCACAAATTCCCTGCCTCTAATGGAAATCAGAGTTTCATCAGAGTGCAAGAAGTATAATGCAGATATCAGTACATTTCACAGCTATTTTTCAAATCACCTTATTTATTTTTATTTTAATATATAAGGAAAAATCATTTGTATCTACACCTACAAAATATTAGATCCTCTTGCATCAGTGGTAGCTTTCCAGCAGTAATCTTATATCTGCAGTAAATGACCATTAAAATTTATTAGGTGTCCAGAATTGCAAGAATAATTTTTAAGTATGTTGTGCACATTTTACCATTACTATTCTACTTTGCTTTGTGTATTTGTACAGACTTATTTGTCAAAGACGAGGAAGAACTCACTAGCTGTTTCACCCTGCTGGTTGTTTTGTACCTGGTGACTGGCATTTCATGGCTGCTACGACCGTTACTCAATAAACTGCACTGCCAGTTTCATATAAACAGAATCTTATCCAGAGGTGGCAGACATACAACTTCTGGCTAATTAGCTAATTCAGTATCCACAAACATCACTGTTGCTGTACCTGCAGTCCCAGAACCAAGGATTGTGATGTCAGGTTAGTTTACAACGTACACTGTTTAAGATTTGAAATGAATTGAGAATGTTTATGTTCGACTGAAGAAGATTGGAAAGTTTTTGGCCATGGTCTACTGAAGGTAACATCTTACTGGGATTTAAAACCATGAATTTGGTAGACAGTTACCAACTTCGGAGAAACTTGCTGCCTCCATCTTTAGGATAAAGTGTCACTACCGTTGTGGGACATATTTCAGGAAAATTACAAGAATCTTTAATCAGCATAGTTTGTGCTTCATTGAATATTGTGTCTCCTGAATGTTAGTCACATAACTGCAGCTATCAGCTGCTTGGTTAGAGTAGTTAACCTGGTGGAGTAGTATGTATTTGGTAAAAACATTAGATGTACATGGTTTAGTGGGACAGATGACTATTACAATATAGATTAAGTTGTCTCACTATGTACCATGAACACCAATAGGGTGAGTATAAGTTTCATTGCACTTATTCTTAACCCTGACCCTAGATGGAGGTGGTTTGACTGTTAAAAGTAGACAGTAGGATAGTTTCAAGTAGACCTGTTTTGCTTAGTGGGGCTGGTGGACATTGGAAAGAAACTTATGGTTTTGCAGGATGCAAGTAAAGAAAGGCATATTGCGGACTGCAAGCCACCAGTTCAGCTGATATATTTGCATGTGTCTGGTTCTATAAATCGTAATATTTTAACCATAGATTCTAACATATGGTACATGCTTTTAAAGTTTGGGAAATGTACTTGGTAATAAACATAACAAATTAAAATGATATTTATGATTAAACCCTGACAGGCTTAATTCAGGGAATGCTTTCTACCATTCAGTTTAGAACATTTACCTTTTCATGTTTGTAAACAAATAAAACATTAAAATATACAAGAATATAATTTTACATCTTATCCTGTATAGATGTGAAACTTTGTTTCTCACTCCAGTGAGGAATATAGGTTGAGAATGTTTGAGAGTGAAGTGGTGAGAAAAGTGTTTGGATCCAGGACAAACAGACTGACAACCGTGTTGTAATATTATGTACTAAGAGGAACATAATTTATTCTATTGTGATGCTTAAAGGTTAGATAATCCAGACATGTAACATGCATTGGAAATAATAACTTACATTGAGTTTTGGTTAGTAAAATCTCATGAGAAGAGACAATTTGAAAGAAGAGGCATTGATGGGAAGACAGTGTTCAAATGGGTATTTGAAACAGTGGCTGTGATGGCTTCTTAAACTCAGTAATAAACCTGCAGGTTCAATATGAAATGAAATTCTTCACCACTTCAGTAATTGTCAGATTCTTATGTAAATTATGTGATATTAGGAGCACCTGGCTGACAATGGATGAGTGGCAACAGAAACTAGGAATTGTATAGCTGCATGTTAATATTTTGTTTCCAACATGATTTCCCAGACTAACTAATTTGTGTACAAACTCCCTTAAGCAAAATAGTTTGTAAGCAGGTATTTCATATTAACAGGAGAATTGTGATTCAATGTATGTGTACAAAACTGTATACAACTTTCTGTGTGATGTGGGAGGGCCTTTGAAATGCAGGTACCATGAATGAAAACAGCTGTCTCCATCAAATCCAAGTATGTACCTCTTCACCCTTTTACCTGAGGGTGGAAAAAAATCCAGTTTTGAAATGTGTTATTTTCTGGATACAGAACAGGAAAAAAATTTCAGGAGCCAAGTAATTATTAATGGATATTTAAATGTTCATACAGAGCATGCTCATATCTTCTTAGCATGTTAAATTATTTGTGTGTGTGTATATATATATATATATGTGTGTGTGTGTGTGTGTGTCTGTGTATGTATGT
>Ga0123357_10012630_pt1 | contig 10903 bp, 8 predicted proteins | sample TergutEmb28metaG_FD_89873 | JGI IMG/M metagenome (GOLD analysis project Ga0123357, IMG submission 89873) | Embiratermes neotenicus P4 segment gut microbial communities from Petit-Saut dam, French Guiana - Emb289 P4 | ecosystem: Host-associated > Arthropoda: Insects > Digestive system > Gut ... | reverse complement strand
CCGCCCGAACGCCGCACAGGGGGGGGGCCCACCCCCACCGGCCCTCTCCCCCCCCCCACATAAAAAAATTTTGTTACCCCCCCCCCCCCCCCCCCAAGAACAAAATTCCTGGGTATGCCACTGGTAACAATAAAGTTCTCAAAGCAATTTCACTTACTCTTGTGGCTAAAGTATGGCCCTCCATGGTTCGAGTTCACAGAAATGCACGAATGTTCAGCAGCATTAAGTGCAAATGTCTTGTACAGTATTTTATCCATACTGGACAATAAATGTGACATAAGTGCGACTCTCAATGCACCAGTTTTTATGAAATTCAATTACTTGATAGATAATCCCGACTTCCTGTACCGAACTGCATCCGGATCAGACAAAAAGTGTAGCAATTAAGGCAAAATTTCATTTATGTTCTAAAATAAAGTATGGCTTGGACTGTGCTTTGCATGAAATTCATGCTTGCCTAACATTGGTTTGTGAAGAACTTCTAAACCAGTTTCCATGAAAATCCAAAAAAAATGTTTAGTCACTGATGCTATTTCATAGATGGACAGATGGACGAATGTTACTTCCTCACATGGTGTTCATTTTTACCAACCAACAAACCAACCAAAGATCTAACTGAGGGTGGAGACTTGCGCGAAATGCAAGTCGACATCCCTCGTTCTGTGTAGCCATTCCTACGTTAATCGCATCACTGGGCTCAGTAACAAACACCTATAACTGTAATGAGGATTATACTTGTGCTAACAATTTCCAGTCACATTTAAAAACTCTGACGTGAACATGCTAGGCTCTATTGCTTAGGTGGCAATAGGTTCTATTTGGGGGGGAAAAACTTTGGTTGGAGGGCATTTTGGGATTGGAACTCAGAGTGGTGAAACTAAAGTTAATAATGGACTGTTCATTTTTACTTCACAAAGAACACTTAAAAATGATACACTGTCATCAGAGACAGATCAAAACTTTTAACTGAACAAATAAACTATGCACTGTACTGCCATCTGAAAGAAGAAACATTACTATGACACAGAAAATAGAAACAGAGACTGTAACCATGGTTGTCTAGACCACTTCACTAAATGAGCTATCTCAGCCCATAAAAGGTAGAGAATGAAGGTGCACGTGCGTCCTTATCATACCAAAGTCAGAAAATTTATATGTGCATTCATGTGTTAATTCACTCCATTTTAATTTCCTCTTAAAAGTTTGTTTGTGTGTGTAAGTGTGTGTGTGTGCGTGCAGGCACATGTGTACACATCGAAGACCAAGGTTATGTGTGTGTGACACTACATACATGTGAAGACCTCCTACCTGGAGTTATAATTGTTCCCATTACCATAGGCTCTAGGAATTCAGTAACAATACATGGATCAGGGAAGTATGCTGGATTTGTAATGGTGAGTTCTGATCCACCATAATGCTTAACATTCTTCTCTCCAAATATCTGAGCTATAAAAACAGAGATAACAAAGGATGGTTATAAGTAGATAAGGTGATACATATTCTATAAGGGCAATAAAATGGATCTATAGAACTTCTGGTAAATAAGATTCAACTGAACTGGCTCAGATTACAGTCTAGTAGCATACTTTATTTCCAAACCACAGACTTTTAAGTCTCTGTTCTTCTGGGATGTGACGCTGTGTCACATGCCAGAAGAACGAGACCTCAAATACCCTAATGTGAAACCTAAAACTTATGCCATCTCCCATGTCTGCAAAACTGCCACGTTAGGACTATTACTGAAAAAAAGTTCAAAAGTGTCAATATGGGGAAGTATCATGCAGCATGATGTACATAACAAGTTTAATAAATCAGTTCTGTTTTTGTGTGGCACTCCCCAGATACAAGTCAACAAAAAATTGCTTAGTCAACCTGTTTAGTGACAAACATCAGATAAATTGTGTTCACAAAGTCATGTGTGTCAGGGCACAGACATGCAGCTTGCTAATAATGTTGCTTAGTAACAGCACTAACCTTTGAATGTGACACTTGGGGCTGTGATAATAGCCTGAGCATCATACTCCTGTTCAAGACGCTGGTTGAACACCTCCATGTGCAGTAAACCAAGGAATCCTAACCTCCAACCCTGTCCCAGTGCTGGACTGAAAACATGATTATGAAAACAAGACACTGACAGTCCCTGTCAACTTAACTCCTGAATGTTACATAAAATAAAGACACTATTCTGAGTTCAATATCAGGAAAGGTACTGCTATATATCAGGCAAAGTAAACTGCTGTGTTACAACATGACTTGTTTTAAAAACACTTTATAATGAAGTAATGGAGGGAGATATCTTCTGTGATGATGACAAAGTTTGTGATTGTGTCAACCGTGTTACCTCATTATCTAAATTGAAATTCTATGGAATAACAGGCAAGGTCAATGCCTAATTTAAATCCCACCTCAAAGATAAGTATCAAAGAGTGATAACATGTAATATGGATTTAAATCATAATACTTTTTTCTAGTTGGGGAAAAATAAAACATGATGTTCCACACGGATCAATTCTGGGACCTTCATTCTGCCTTCTTTATACAAATGACTTACCAAAGATTATAAATAACAAATCCAAATCAATTTTATTTGCAGATGATAGTAGTACAATAATTACCAATCCTTGCCTCACAGATTTTAAAAATGATACCTACACTCTATGTGAATATATAATGAAAGATTTAAAGTCAATTTACTCTCATTAAATTTTGATAAAACATGATACATTCAATTCATACCTGGAAACAGTTCTTTTATTGACATGACCATTGGTTACGATAATAAACTAATTACTAATGTCTCCAATACAAAAATTTCTTGAAATAGTTATTGATACAGGGTCCTGGAAAATCAACAGAGAGCTAATTATAACCCAAATAAGTGCAGCCTACTATGCAATTAGAACCGTCAACCCATATATGTCACAGAAAATATTAAAGATAGTTTATTACGTAGGTTATTCGGAAAGTACCATCTGCGCATATCTCTCGTGCATCCTCGAGACTGTCACTTTGCGCATGTGCAGTGACTTCCTGTAACAACTGAGAAGCCACAGACGCCATTTCGTGAAATTCGTGTTATGTTTATGTTTGTTCCTGTGCGTTAAACATGTTTAAGACAACTGAAGGGGCCGCCGACTGTGAAAGATGGCCTGTAATTCGTTTTTGAACGCTAGGAATGTGCTACCAAGTGAGAGTCATCACCAGATCTGTCAAGTGTATGGTGACAATGCGATGAGTGATGGCATGGTTAGGAAATGGGTTCAGATGTTCAATGAAGGGCAAGAGAACGTGCACGATGAGGTGCGAAGTGGGCGTCCATCTTTGGTGAATGATGATTTGGTGCGTAAGGTCAACGAAAGAGTGTGTGGCGACAGACGTTTCACAATTTCTGATCTGTCCCTGCACTTTCCTCAGATTTCAAGGACTCTACTCTATGACATTGTCAGTAGGTATTTGGGTCGCAGGCAGCTGCATTCTATGAGGAGGGTATACAAAAACTTGTGCCCCGCTACGATACGTGCCTCGATAATGGCGGCAAATATGTGGAAAAATAGTTTGAAGAATGTAGAATCTGATAACAATAAAATTTTATACAAAACCTTACTCCATTTTTTTTACAGCGAAACGGTACTTACTTTCTGAATAAGCCTCGTATTACTATTTTCATTCCATTATGAACTTTTGATTAATGGGGACACTCTTCATGAAGTGTAAAAATTTTCAAGATTCAAAAGAATATAATTAGAATAATTATGGGCTGCAATGTACAGGCTCATGTAGGGATCTATTTAAAATACTATAAATTTTACCTCTTCAATCGCCACACACACATATATATATATATATATATACTGTTCAACTCGGTTATAACGTCATCAAAGGGACAGAATAAATTGAGAAGTTATAAACCAGGGTTGCTTTAAGTGACATGTATGGTAAAAGTGAAGCAAAAATGTTTCAAGACAAAATACAGGTCTGCATGCATATTACGTAATGTTAATTCTATAATCTATTCCAAATTTAAATTATGACTAAAATTTAGAAATAATATGAATTACTCTTATATAATGGTAAATTCCCACACAGGTTTATACTGAAGAATACATTAGCTTAAATTAAAATTTAGGAAGAACAAAACTTATCATGAGAAGAAGACTGCTCATAGGTACAGTCATTTCTTTCTTGCTTAAACAATTTTAAGCAGCACTTTATCAACTTCACTTCATTCAGGTTTTTGAAATCGCTTTAGTTTCAGTTCATTCTGCTCAAATGTGCTAATAATTTTGGTTCTGTTTTTCCAAATCATTTGGATTGTAGAATTTACAAGACCAGATTTCTAACAGACATCAGCTTTTGTTTTTCCATTTCTGTTTGTTGTATCACTTTAACTTTTCCTTCTGTGCTCAAAACTTTCCTTTTATTCATGACTTTAGCCATGTTATCAGGTTACCAGTACCCTGTTAAATGCAGGAGTAGAAAAATAGAGGGGAACTTTATGCAAAAAGTGAATTACTGTTACTATTGTCATTTTCCAGGCCTGGAATTTATGTAGCTACCTGAAAACACAAAGGGCTTGCCCTCTCAAGGAAGAGATTGTATAAGTCTCAAAATAGCCTGATTCGTGGAAAATTGGATTGGAACCAATGACTGGCAATGTCATTACATCCAAGAAATGATCGTATGTATGTCATATAAAGCAACCCAGAAAAACACATGCCTTATGGGGAATTACTTTGTACCACAGACTGTAGGTCTCACACAAACTGCTGTTTTTATAACCAAGCTCAACTGTACTTCCACCCTACTTGTGGCCAATAACAGAGACCAATACAAAGTAAACACGGAGAATGATAGCAAAAATACTAAACAAAACCCCAACCTTTATCAACCTTAAGGAAATTTGGCAACATAACAAAAAGGAATCTACTACTTCAGCATCAAGGTTTTTTACAATCTCCCTTTCAATACCAAAAACCTGTTTGGTAATATCAAACAATTAAATCAGCCTTAAACAGCTTACTTCTACTCACTCAATGAATCCATTAATGTAAATGAAGAATGAAAATTCTTGATTTAGTATCCCAACTATTCTTATTGAACTAATCTATTGTTATTTTGAGATGATATTTAGCACTAACTGGTTTGAATAAAATGACACACAAATGTTATTACACAATTTTTCTGTTTTAAAAGCTTGTATTGTATGGCTTCATTTATACCTATTTAATAATTTTCAATTCAATACAATAACTGAGCAATTTAGTACCATGTTCATCAAAATCCATTTTTAGTCTATTCACTTGTTGAATACTATATGTATATTTGATTTATTTTGTGTGTTGACTTATTCTGTATACAATAGGTTTTGCAGCCTCTCATGGATTTATCAAATGTATGAGAAATAAATAAATAAATATATAGATAAATAAATAAATACTAAACACAGTAATATATTTATAGATTCACAGGCTGTGGTTTCCTTACATTCTTTATGTTACACTGATTTGCCTGATATAATCCTGTGGTAGACTAACACAACGCTGATAGTTATGGTAACAAGAGAAAATTACTTTCATTATTATTAATAATTATGATTCTATTTTTGTTGCATTCCTGTATTTAACCCTCTTCCTGCCAAGCCTGTTGCTACAACCAAGAATGCAACAGTCTAAAAAATGAAAACTATTTAAAAAACAGGGAGCTTAAGGTAGAATTATTTTTTTCATTACCACTGGCTTTTCAATCAGACAGCAGTATTTAAACCAGGGGTGCACAAATATGAGGTGCCTGGTCTACTGGGTGACTAAATTTTTTATGGTGGCACCTAACATTTGTGGGTGCTCCTAGATATCTGGAAAATATGGAAAATATGTGTACCCCTGTTTAAAAAAACCTAATTTGATATAACACATAACATACAAAATCATTATACATAATGTCACCCAACAAGTTTCAGCATGACTCATCATCTTCTGGGATGGATCCTCATGAAAGAATAGGGTTCAAAGTTTACCATTACACTATTAATACAAATATAATAATTAATTATTGTTATCCCTAATTCATTTTAAATATTAATCTCCTTCTTTTGTCCACTTTGAAACATGCACACAAATGGTTGGATACAGTGTATTTGGACCTGGGACAGTGACTAGGCTATAGACTAGGAAATCCAGGGTTCAACTCTTTGCAAGGAAAAGAGATTTTTCTCTTCTCCAAAGTGCCCAGATAAGCTCTGCGGCCCATCCAGCCTCGTGCACAGTGGGTACTATAGGTTCCTTCCATTTTGTAAAAGTACCTTAGGCATGAAGCTGACCACTCACCTAATCTAGTGCCAGGTTAAGAATATGGGATAGATTTACCTTTTTTAACTTCTACAGTATAGATTAATTTCATAGACTTGAGCAAAGAATGCATATTCAGCCTACATTTAATGACAAAGGACTTGAAATGCAGATAGCCTTGACTGGCCAATGTGACTGATGCCTTGTGTGTTTCTTCAAGTACAAACTGTATGGGTTCAGAACCCCATTTAAATGGCAAACAGATACAACTACTTGGTAAATAATCAACAAGTCTGACTAACAAGCTGCCTCTTTGGTCTTCAAGCAAATCCATGAGTCAGGTCTGTTATTAGAAAACATGTAATTTTAATAACAATTCCTAACACTAAAAATGTAACCAAATTCACTTTCAGAAAGCACCTGCCTCTGATGGACATTGCTCTGCTAGCAGACAGTCACAAGACTTATAACACATTTGCATTCATCTTCTCTTACCTGGAATCAGTGGAAACTGTTACTGCGGAATCATTTAGTGTCAATTTCTCAATGGCACTTCGTAGGATAACATGCTGTGACTGATCCATGGGGTACACACCTGCAAATACCATGGGATTTGCAGATTTAAAGCCTGGCAACATACTCATGGGCTGACTTCTATGGTGCAATGTGTCTCCAATGTACGCTTCTTTAGTGGAGCGCATGTTGCATGTCAAGTATCCCACCTGTCCTGCCAACCTGCCATCATGTGCACATTTTCTTTTTTAATAACATATATGAACTTTATATTATTTGGACTTTGAGTGATGACAGCACACTTTATCAGTACAGACAGACAAGCACAACAGCAAAAATGTAATGTAAACTAAATTAAAGTAACTTATCTAACACAATGTGGAATTTGCATTTCTGAATGAAGTATTAATCTAAGTACACATGTAAGGAAAGATATGGTCTATAAGTATGCAGTGAAATAATATAAAATGTTACATTAGCAAAACAAGCATAGATAACTGGTCATATTTTGTCATGATATACATGGTTTGAGGTTATGTATACATTATGCAAAATATGAAGATTATAAATGTCACACACACAAAAATACCTTAAACTTAGATAAAATAATAAGCTGTACATAACCTACTAACATATTTAGTTGATATTAATACATATTGACACAATACATGGACAATGCAAAGTATTAAGTTAATAGGTGTCCAACAGGCAAAACTAACTTATAGCAACAGTAAAATAATAATGTGTACATAACCTGTAAGCATAGTTACTTGAATTTTAATAAAAATATTCAGTTATGTTTTGTATGTGATTTAAACAAAGTGTAATAAATAATACACACAATTTATCTGTTGGCTCTTCATGTGGCCGCAACAGTCCAATACTTTTTATTTCATAATTCTTGCCTGAGTGCATTGTTACAATCTCATCTCCTACTTGCACTGTACCGTCAGTAACATAGATTAATATCACAGCTCCTCGATAGCGGTCATACCAGCTATCAAACAGCAGGGCACGGAATGGAGCATCACGATTAACAGGAGGTGGTGGAAGCCTATTTATTATGGCTTTCAATACATCTTCAACTCCTGTACCTAACTTGGCAGACACCTAAAATGTGAAACATCCAGGATGAAAGACACGATACCAACCATACAGAAAGGCATTACAAACTATTATTTTGGGGAAGGAAGACTGCATTCATAAAACTTTAATGAACTTCTTCATTTAATTTTTTTTTTTTTTTGGCAGTCCACTACTGTCTAACATGCAAATTAGGTAGTAAAACCATTGTATTAAGGAGTTTCATCAAGTGGAAACTTCAGTATCAATCCTACAAACAGGAGTCATCACTATGAATAGAACTGCTTACCTTCAATATATCCTTTTGACTGATATCAAACAGTGTCCTTAATTGGCCAGATACTGCCTCAGGAGCAGCATTTTTTAAATCAATTTTATTTAGAACAGGAATTATAACGAGCCCTTTACCAAATGCCATGTAAAAATTTGCCACCGTTTGCGCTTGAACACCCTGATTAGCATCTACTAACAATATAACTCCTTGGCATGCTGCCAAGGAACGAGAAACCTCACTTGAAAAATCAACGTGACCTGGTGTATCAATAAGGTTTAGTAAATATTCGCGACTATTTACAGTGTAGTTTAATGAGGCTGTTTGTGCTTTCACTGTAATCCCACGTTCACGTTCAACCTGTAATCTGTCCAATACTTGATTTGTCCCACTGTTCTTAGTAATTGCACCTGTTATCTCCAGAAGTCTATCTGCCAATGTACTCTTTCCATGATCTACATGTGCAACAATACTAAAATTTCTAATATTTTCAACTGGTATATCTTCTTGTTTGTGTTGCTTCTCTTCCTTGCGCATGATTGTCGCAGAACTACAGACGGTTCTACCTTTAATTCTGGGATAAATCTGAAGAATTTTATCAAGACAAAAATTCTTGATAACATCAGAAATAACAATCTTTGACATGGTAAACAGTTGATATCTGCTTTTGCAATAACATAAAATACGATGCCTGCACACGTGCGTGGATATTTACTTAATGTTACATATTCACTTACACGCCCCACTCTTTAACAACCACCATATTGCTTACTGCTGGTTGCTATGGTTTTGACTCGGGTGGACTAATAGAACACATGACTGCATATTAGATCAAATTTTACAGTACTATTGTATTTGAAAGTGTGCCTTTTGTTGTAACTTCATTACTGTGGGTGTTGTTAAAAATCTGGAATGTCGGTATTACACAGCATCACATCTCTTCTACCAAGTGCCAATCTCAAAAGAGTGTGAAGAGCCAGAACTGCGGTCCCCGTAACGTCTTCATTATTTTGGGTTATTTTGCGTGCTTGCTGAATTGGACTCCTGTATTCCCACGGAATCAGCCAATTTACGAGACTATTTAAGCTAAACTACCATGTAAATATGCTTGTATTTCACGGATTACCAATACGTGTGGTGATTTCAGTAGCGACTATTTTTACAACCATTTACTATGTATCGCGAGCGACTATGGTTCTGCTGGGCTAGACTGTAATTACAAAAGTGCGGAATCGACAACAGACAACGTTATAACGCGTTCGGAACCTGATAGCACACGGTGACGCACGGGAGGGGAAGTGAAGGGGAAAGATGCGAATGGAGTGGGTAGCCAGCAGCCTCGCACTGGACGACGGAGCACGGTCTATACAAGTGCTGTCCACTGATCCGCACTCCTCAACTGCCAGCAGTCGACTGAACTGACACCCCCGCCGATTTAAATGGACTCGTCCGTTTCGCTGAAAGACCAAATCTTATCTGCGCGTGTGCCATCACCACCTGGTATACCAGAAGATCTGTGATCAGTGATCTGTGCCTCGTAGTGCTTGCTCGGGCATGTCGTCCCTGACATGTCGCCACATACATTACTCCGTGCTGTGTTAGCACATTCGTATGTCAACCATGGTCTTCTGTGAAAGAAAACGAGATATGGTGTTTACTCGATTAATAGACCGCAAAAAATGGACGAGGAAGTTCATCATTTTTATTGGCAGCTTCGAAATCATCCAGAGCGGTTTTTCGAATACATGAGAACGTCTGTGGAAACTCTTGATTCTTAGTCACCTATTCTCCTATTCGATGGATACTGGGGTCCTTCTCTGTAAATGAATTTTTTATGTTGAAAGATAAAACATAATAGTGTATATAAAATGTTTATTGTATTTTACACTGTAAAAATTCTGTGTATTTTATATATTTATGGCCTATTCCACATTCTTTTGTAATTTTGAAACACTTGTGGATCCATGGGATGAATGTAAGCATACTATTAAGTGACGATTGTGCATACCCTCACAAGACTTCTGTTGACAGTACCACACATGTGTATGTATTTTATACTGTATATACCTTCATAAATATGGTTCTTGATGAAACACGCTGAAAAGAACAATAAACACGTGGGTGTATTTACTGTACTTACCCCAGTGTTCAATTTTTTTAATACAGCACACCAGTCATTTGCCTGTACAGGTTGTAAGAGGTGACAATGATTTTAATAATTCTACACATTTTACAACAATTAGAAATAAAATTATTTAAATACTGGTTATAATGGTAAAATAATCTCTATTATTTCCCGCAATAAATGCCTGCCTGCCTGGTTGCCGGGTTGCCTGCCAGCATGCCTGGCTGGGTGCTTCCCTGCCTGCCTGGCGGGCTGCCTGCTTTCTTGCCTGGCTGGATACCTGCCTGGCTGGCTGGCCAGACAGCACTGCAGAATCAGCAGTAGTCTAAATTTTAAGAGTTTGTACTAATTTAAACAAACATTTCCGTTGTACAATATTATAATATGTCACTATTTAAAATTATTTATTAGGTTAACAATTCTCAAGATGAAATTTTAGAATACAAGAAATAAGGAAATAGTAATAAATTGTATAAAATTTATTACAACTAAAATTTTCATCCAAGGTATAAATGAATGGGGGGGGGGGGGATGTCTGGGCCAGGTGAAAATTTGTTTTTTTTGGGGGATTTTTCTTTTTGTTGCGAGGAGAGATGGAAAAAGCCCCGATCCCGATTGTAACAATTT
>Ga0123357_10012629_pt1 | contig 10903 bp, 4 predicted proteins | sample TergutEmb28metaG_FD_89873 | JGI IMG/M metagenome (GOLD analysis project Ga0123357, IMG submission 89873) | Embiratermes neotenicus P4 segment gut microbial communities from Petit-Saut dam, French Guiana - Emb289 P4 | ecosystem: Host-associated > Arthropoda: Insects > Digestive system > Gut ... | reverse complement strand
TTTTTTTATTAATATAAAAAAAAAGTTAAGGAAATAAATTATAAAAATTAAAAAAAAAATACCAAAAACACAAAAATTGTAAATATAAAAAATGGGCACAAACACCCCCACAAAAAAAAAAAAAAAAAAAAAACCCAGGAAGAATGTGGGACTGTTATATATGGTTATATCTCGAAAGAGGCAAATGGTAATAGAACATCTATACATAATATAATGCTCAGTCTACAGATACAGACACTTCTGCATGTAGGATAACTTTGGGTACCCAGACTGTTTGAAATGGTAACTTTGCTGGATTCTTGTATTCATGGCTGGAAATGACAAACAATTCTCATCTCTCTCAAGAGTTACAGCTTACTTCAGCTCAACTGACTCTGCTTTACCACTGCATTATCAAATACTCTGAATCACCTGCACCAGCAGGATTTTTTGCATCAGTGTGCACATTACTTATATGTAAAGTAACCAGGCTTTTTAAAAGTTCATTGCTGGGCAAGATGGTAACATAGTTGTCGTTTAACTAAAATGACGTTTTTATATAATCTACATTTTTTATTTAATAAATTATTAAATATAAAAAGGTAAATTATGTCAATCTTGAGGTGGTGCTAGTATACCAAATTGCACATTTTTGTAGGCGCCCTTGGTCAAAATCTGTGTTGTTTCTTTAAAATGACAAACCAAGTTGCATACCAGTACAATACAACAAATAAAGTTATGGTTTTACACAGTTAAATATCTAAATTTTTATACAGCAGGTGGCAAAACAAAGCAATTTAAACCGATTGGTAACTAGAATTTCCCCGTTTTGTCCGCTTTTAATTTCTCTTTGAAGGTTTTTTTTTAATGTGCTTAGATATTTGAACTTAGCCACATTTTCAACACATGTATTACATGTCTTTGTATCGTGGTGTCTGATGTTAGGGCATGAGCAAACATGGATTCTGGTCTCTCAAGATGTGACATTGCATCACTTGGTAAGTAGCCTGTATGTATTGAAATAAAATGTTTCCTTCATCTTTGAGGTTTCAGTATTTATCCAGCAACGCTGCATCCCATCCCAGAAGTCCAAAATCCTTGATTATAATGCTGTGAAAACGTCACAGTTTGCACATTTTAAGTTATACATTTGCTTTTACCAAGTGGTGACTGAGAAAAAAAACTGGTGGTGCCACAATGGTCATTTCAGTCATCAATCATATCGATATTTGGAGATATGAAACCAGAGTGAGTTATGAAGAATTTTCAATATTTGTTGTGGCTGTACTTTATTAAACACTGAATTTAACAGAAGCCACTATGTGCTTCAAGCCAGAGGTTACGTTTGTATATTTAGAAATCTCCAGACTTGAAATGATGGCAATCCTAGTGCATGCTAAGATCGTGATACACACAAACAAATATTCACAGTTTGGGTTCAGTTTGATTTATCAACAATAAAAAGAAGACACGCCTTTGTTAATTATCAAATCGGCAGCTTCATTAATATTCTAAACTTTCATTTCCCCTTTTTATAACAATGCAACCTCATGGCATTTACTCATTTCATAATGTATGTAACTTAAGCAAAGAGTTGGCTTGATTTATAATTTTGCATCTTCTCTTAGTTATTTTAAATATAAATTTTTGGTATGTGAATTAATAATTTTAAGTTTTTCTATCTCCATTTCCATTATTCAGACTCTAAACAAGTATTGTTATTACTTACTGAATCCTCAAATGAGGAACAGTGGTTCACTTTATTTGAACATTATGCTATTAGTCATCTTTGTGTGACAGTAGTAAATACGACCTGGGAACAATGAAAGACTTTTTGCTTGAATAAGCTGAGTCAAACAAAAGATTGTAAATGGTCTTAATATGTAAATTAAATATTTTTTCTCTCTTAAATGCCCTCAGTTATAAAATATGACTGAAATATTAATTTATTACTTTTTTTTGCATAGTGTTTTTGTAAAGCCAGTAGAAAGAATAATTTTGTTTCAAAATTCAAATTCCTTTTAAAATCCATCAGAGAGAGAGAGAAAGAAAGAATACATACAGAATGGTATGGAAGTGATTTAATGATTAAAGATACAAATGCCCTTTGTGTTTGTAACAGTTGGCAACACTACAAAATCCCATTTACCACTCTGCCTCTATTACCTACATGCTGTAATGCTGGTAATTTTATGGTAAAAGTATATCCTACTTGAATTTTACAGAAGTGTGCTTGGGCAATACGGGGATGGTTGTTTCCAATGGCACAATGTAAATCAGTTGGTTAACCACTTAAAAAGGATGCCTGAACTGTCTGTTGAATGAAGAATGTTCTAGATGGCCAACAACACACACATGACAATACTGAATGTGTGGATGCCATGATAAGGAATATGATAAGCATAACTGTCTCTATAAACACCCATGAAACTTGATGTCAGCTTTGGATCAGCTTACTTGATTGTCCATGACAACATGAGATACAAGCAAGTGCATAAAAGGTGGGTACCAGAAGAGTTGTCTGAAGAACGCATCAACCGAAGCAGCAAGAAGCATGTATGTGACATATAGAGTGATGCAGAAATGAAGGAGACTCATTTTTTAAGAGAATAGTCGCTGGTGATTATACATGGATGCACCACTGCAAACTGGAAAGCAAAACACAGCAAGTGGAATGAGAATATATGCAATATCTGAAACTGAAGAGATTCAAGGCCCAACCATCTGCTTGTAAGCTGATGCTGACTACATTCTGGGATTCTGCCATGCCCATGCCCACTCATTTTCAGTGGAAATGAGAAACAGTTGACAGTGTCAGGTATAATGAAATATTATGAGAAAAGCTGAAACCAGCTACTCAATACAAGAGAAACAAGAGACGCAACGTACATATAACTTGACATTGAGGTGTGTTTGTGCAATCATTGTTGGAGTGGAAATGCAATAACTGTAACACAAACTGAATGTGTATTTGTAGCCATAGGTATGCAGTATGCAATATACATTTGCTATATTGTCATCTGTGGCCTGCCCCACTCTACAATATTTTTCCACATTATCTCACAAATGACACGATTTTTGAAAAAAAGTTATTGAGAATGAAATGTGTGTTTTGATATTCTCTACAACTTTTTTCCGAAAAGTTTTTCATCCCAAGAAGAACTGAGTGAAATATCAAAAATGTATATTGGTATTCATGTAAATTACCTGTTATTCTTGTTCGATTTTAATGCAACACGAATTTTTTGACAGATTTTTTAAAAATACTCAAATATCAAATTTCATGAAAATCCATTCAGTAGAAGCCAAATTGTTCCATGCAGACATACAGACTGACAGATATGATGAAACAACAAGTCACTTTTTGCGATTAGCAAATGTGCCCAAAAAAGATGCCTTTTCAAGGAGTAATCTCACACCACCCTTTTGTTTGAGCTTACTAGATTATAATTACCTTCTGTTTGGCTCATTAGTATGACAGTTGAGAGGCAAGTATTTTCTGAATTATGAAACTGTGAAAGTTGCCATGCAAGACTTTGGAAGTTGCTAGAAAATATTCTACAAGCATACATAAGTAAGTGAATGTATGACTAAGCAAAATGTTGGTAATAAGTAGCAAAAATATTACAATTATTTTCAATTTTTAAAGTTTAAAATAAAGGCTTTTGATTTGGTATCTTTATTTACTGAATCACTCCCATATATGGTAGAAATGAGTGATTAAAATAAAACTGCTTTACTGACGAAACAGCTAGAAATGAAGCACCAGAACTAGTGACTTCAAAGGATATAAGAAGAGTACATACATTTAATGGTCCTAGCTTCCACAGATGACAGAATCTTTGCATAGATAGACGTAACAAAATTCCTGTTGGGCCTTCAGAAAAGGTTTATCAGTCATTAAAAACTGATGTTTTTTTTCCTTGTACACCATACACAAATATTTAAGGTAATCTTCTCGATGTAAGCACCAGATACAAGACCTTTGTAATTAGGAGCGTACCAGAACTCTCAATGGTGTGGACCCACATATTTGCTACAAAACAAACAGTGAGGGATAAGTTCTGTTACTTCACCAAACTCATAGCACACAAAATAATATAATAATACATGTAAGATTTTCACATGACAATAAACCTCACTCTTCAATCTTTCAGTTCCAGAAGCATTTCTATTCCTACTGTGTACATTATCACAGAAAAAGAATATTGAACTTCTTCCAGTGTTGGTACTATTATATTTTCATTCTCCAGATCCATATATTTTTCACTGTGGAATTAATCAATCCACTGTTCTGTACAAGCAAGGAAGATTGTGTTGCTATGACACACACACATGATGCACAATACAATTGATGTTAGGGGGATAACATGAGTATCTGTCAGAGATGTATTGTTCATGCACTGTTAACAAACATTATGATGGCTTGGTCCCAAACTAGAACTATAACAGTGGACTTCTTTAAAATTAAAACAAGAAACAAAAGAATAACTTGTTACAAATTTGTCTGACCATGGTTCAACTACAATCTCTAAAATCTGGCAAAGTAAGTGACTTCATCACTTAATTCCAGTAACTGATAATTAGTGCATAAACGTTTGTGTACTCTGATGCTAGGGTGCATGAAAACTGATGTAAATGTAACAAATAATAATAATAATAATGATCTGTTAGTGTCAATAGAAGGAATCAGTAAGAAGACTACAACCATGATGGGGCTGATAAGGACCAATCACGTAACATCATGACCATATAGACTTTCTCCACATGCTGACAGGATCTACTATTCAAAACAACCCATTATCATTTAGAACATCTTGCTCTAGAATAATTTTGTTACATAGTTAATTCTAACTGTTGAATGAAAACCAGTTTTATTGCCTAGAAACTGAAACTGTTGTGAAATCAAAGGTCTGTTCTTTAATACTAACAATTTTGTAAAGAACATACTTGAATTTTTTAGCGCAGTATGCTGAAAAATTTCCATGGAGTCATAAACATTCCATTTGTTTCCATATTTAATTTTCTTGTCGTAAATGTACAGTATATCCCGTGTTCTCAGAATTCTTGGAGTCTAATTAGATTTACTTCAAAACATTAATGAATGAATATGATAAAGGTTTGACACAAAATTATTTGAAATTTTGTTAAACTTTTGTATTGTGCCAAACACTGACAAATCAAAAAAAGTAACAGCAGGAAGTGAAGTGACATAATTTTTTTAAAGAATGCCCTTCTAGTGTATTATGTTTGATATTCATAGTTTAAAAATTAGTATTTCTCTTTCCAGAAAGGCTATTTTCACTTTTCAGGCAGTGTTTCGTGGCAGTGGAACAATTAAAAAAATCAAGTTTTTAACTCACAGACGTATAAATGCCAAATATATCAATGAACTGGGAAATTCTACGGGATCTTGAGGTTATGCATAGTTGATTAAATGTGCGAGTACACAGTAACTACAATGGATAAAGTGGTTACAACAAAGGATGTTTTGTTGAAAAGTTGTGTATCAGATGGTGGGTTTGTCATGTTTAAGATTTAAAATGATGTAGAGACCAATTTGATGGCAGTAAATACAACATATTCATCTTTTTAATGCCACTGGATATGAATGCTTCCAGGACAATTCACCAGCCTCTTTTATTTTTAATTACTGTTTGTTCACACTGATGTACTTAAACTCAGCTCCAAGGAACCCATAAATATCTGTTAAACAAAACTTACATTTTACAAGGAGAACCTAAGAACAGTTACGTACATGTTTCAGTTTTTAATTAAGTCATCATCAGGCTGTACAAGATTTTATAAGAAGATGTAATGTACAACAATGCAAGCAAGACTAATGAAGACTGCAGTCTCAGAGTTGTCACATTTAGTATTTGCTGATACCATAAAAGGGTTTTTGATCATAAAAGTATTTCAAAAACAGCCAGTGATAAGTCACAGTAGCAATCTATTTTACTAAAACCCTAAGAGATTCAGCATTATTTCTGAATCAGAACTGGGAGGTGCAGTACACCAACAGGTGGCTTGTGTAGATGTTGACAAACATTACACTGTCACATACTCTTCCCCCTCCCATACACTAAATCTGGGACAGAAGCTGGTTTTAGGGAGATTTATGATTTATTAATATGTGTAACATATATGTGTATAAATGGGCTTCTTTCATGTGTTCTTTCCTCCCTTCCCTCCCTTCTTCCTTTCTTCATTCCATGCTTGGTGGTTGATATGTTTTCTGTGAGGAACATCTTGAGGTAAAGAAATAGTTGAGAATTGCACATGCATGACATGGTCATATCACAGGATGTGGTTCTCTGTTGAGATGCATACTGAGGCAGAAGAAACATTTCAGCAAAAAGAACTTAATACAGCATAGCATAACAAGATGGCAGCAGTCCAGTAGATCATATTAACCCTTGGTTTTCTCTATGAGTGAAATGACAAATGAAAGCAACTCTAAAGTAGCACATGAACATTTTGGTGGCCCCTCATGTGACAGCTTATCACTTATATTCTCTAGAAGATACATGCTTAAGAAGAAGACAGTTGATCATGAAGCATGGTTGCCATACTAACAATGTGTTATCCACTTTTCCTGCCATTTCTGACTGTGAATAATTAGGTTGCCATATAATCACATTTTTATTAATAACTGACAACCAATCTAAGTCCGCTGCAATTTTATTACTTAGCAAATTTTTAATCTACCAATTAATCACCTAACAGTGCCATGTGCCTAAATAATGTGAAATTATTCAACAGGAATATGTATTACCAAGGTTGTGTTACTATTAAATTCATTATTATTATAAATTCAAGCAATTGGATTATTGGCAGTACCAGTACTTCGATACAGTTTTGGAATTGTTAGCTGGCACCAAGAAGAACTGCAAAAACTAGACTGGAAAATGAGGAATCATCGTCGTCGTTGTCATCGTTGTCATTGTCATCATCATCATCATCATCATCATCATCATCATCATCATCATCATCATCATCATCATCATCATCATCATCATCATCATCATCATCATCAGACAAACCAGGAGAAAAGGAGCACTTTGGCTAGGCTGTAATAAATGGCTACAATTTCTACAGATTTTTTCTAAAAAAATTGGAAAACCATGCCTCACATCACATTCAGAAAGCAGCCAACAACAGTGCTAGGATTTGTGTTGGTACAAAGAGAGAATTTGCTTCCAAGGAGCGGCAGTTGGACAAGAATTGTCAATCATTCCCCAACCTAAAATTTACAGTGTGTTCATGTTCAAGCCATGTGGAAGTAGAGTAACTTGGGTGAACTGCTTCAAAAGATACTACACTTTGCAAAATTACAAGGTGTAAATACTGCTACAAATATCTCACTCATAGTGTATCTCTATTGTATAGCCACAAACCTCCAGATTTTCTGTTAAGTATACGAAGTGTAAAATGTAATTTTTGTAACATTTCCATGAAATTTATTTTGGCTAACTAGTTTTAAAAATTTTTGACAGAACGAGTTACAGAGATAATATAATTACCTTTGCTGAAAACAGGGAAAATTCGAAGTTCTAATTTTGAGATTCATTTTTCAGATATTCTGGTTTAATTTTGCTTGCAGTAATGCACTCAGTAGCACCGTAAAGCACGTTCTTAAAAAAGTTTACTGTGGGACAAAACAGGTTTCCTATCTCAGAAAATATGCAAAGAGCAAACATTTTTTTTTGGAAATCAGTGTTTTCATAACAAGACAAATCTCACTAACTTCGTGATATATATTGACATGTCCTTTTGCTCTAAAATTGCACAGGTCATTTGGAATTCTTCAAGGCACAACAGTTAAAAGAAAATGACTGCTCAGAACAACATGAGATCTCTTGAACATCGTTTTCCCAGTAGTGAGATGTGGACTGCTGTCATTCTATTTTTAAAATTTATGTTTGTTTACAGATTCTAGTTAGTGTTATGTTATATATTTTACCACATTTACAACTATCACTTTTTTCATTCTACATTTCCTTTAGTGGCTAGACAGTCTGTGATAAATATTTCTGTTGTTTTGCTGTCTCCCTTGTGCAGCATTACTTAGTGATGGACAAGAGGGCATGGAGTTTTGAGGGTGACTGCAACATCCCTCAAAGTTTTACAAACCCTAGATGTGTCCCACCAGTAATTTCATACATAGTAATGTCATGCATTATTAATAATTGCAAGTGTTCATCATGAGTAACTATAAAATGTGCTGAATTTTAATGTCATATAAAGGCTTTCTCTTCACGTTAAAAAAAAATCATGTTTAGACTTACTAATAATTCCAGACTATTATTTGTAATGCACAATGTGGAAGACATATGGTAACCCTGTTTGGTATATTCACTACTCTTTTAACAGTCTGTGAGTCCAAAAAGGCTGGAAATCACAGCTCTAAACTGGAGTGCCATGAAAAGTATGTAATGCCTGTTTGGGTGCTTATTACAAAGTGTCTATATAGTGCACATTTTCAAGCATTCTGCATAAGCTTTGAGGGTTGAGCAAAAATTTGTTATCTTTATAGTATGGTGGGAAGAATGAAGAACTGCTGTTTAATTTTATTAATCCTGAAGCCTGAAGTTCATCTAAATAATATTAAGAATTCTGTTCCTACTGCACAGGAAACAAACTGTGTCCTCATTGCACAGACTGAGCAGTTAATCAAGTTTAGGGAAATGATTAATTTCTGTGACAGTCATGAAAAACAAGCACATGTGCCAATGGGAAAATGAAGATTCTCCATTTTAAAGCAAGTGACATTCTGTACTTTGAATGGCTAATGTGTAACATTGTGAAAAATTTATTACTGAACCTAAAATTTCATCACAGTTAAATCCCTGCCATTGAATGCTATGTGGAGCAAATTCTATTATGGACATTCCCAAGCAACAACTCATGTTCTCACCTGACAGGCTACTTTAGCTGAATGTGCTATCATACTAAAGGCATATCATCTACAATTATAACTAAAATGATGTATATGACCACATTTCTGTGTACAGCAGGAACTAATCTGGCACTAAAAAGGGAAATAAACTGATATTTACATATGGTGTAACATAACTGAAAAATGTTTAAAGCCCTAGACAATGAAAAATAATTGATCCTTCCATTTTGGCAGAATTTATTAAACTTGTATCAGAAATTCTAAGCCCATGTCAGTGATGGTCCATAATTCTGCACCCTACTTTCCTTCTGATGCCTTCTGAATCAATATCAAAATGGTTTCATGATCATGAAAAAGGAGCCTTATACTCAGTGCAAGAAGTTCTGGGGACAAAAGTAAACATAAAAAATGTTTCTTCCAAAAGATCTGCATTTTAACAAAGTGTCTTATTTTGCCACACAGTCTGTGTACATAATTGCCAGTGTTGGCACCAACCATGTTGACCACACATCCTAATGATGGCATTATGTTTACTAAACTGCCTGGCACACATAGTGGCCAAGAAGTATTACAACTTCACCACGGTCCAAAAGAAGCAAAACTGCTTCAGCACATAGGCCATGTGAAATTGAGTGGACTTGTGATGAACAGGATGTGACGATACAATGAGAAACATATGATGGCTGCTGCCAGTGATGACACTAGGCAGCAGCGGTCTCTGGTGTTAAATGATGGATTCACGATTGCGTTCATTGTCTTCTGTGCTGCTCCCACCACTACTGGCTCCACAGATCTGCATCTCAATCTCTGCTAGGCGATGCTCAACCTGGTGACAGCATATCATTATACTAGTCAGTTCTTTCTGCCTTTTCTTGCATATTCCAAGTCACATAGCTTGTCCTAAAATACAGGGTCATCAGTAACCTTGAAGGGGAAAAAGGACTTCAACATGTGACCCACATACGGAAAGAGAAACTCTCCAATTTTATTGTACATGCTGCAGGCACTGAGTTTTGTTGGTGGCCGCCAGGGGACCCATAAAGCCATCCTTTCTGCCAGTCAAGTGCACAAGCAGGACTAACAGTCTTTCACCCATAATATGTTCTGGTAGATTGTACAATCTCATTACCATACCCATCGAAAAGAAGTTTAAAAGAGCTAAAACAGGGGACCTATGGGGTTATTCTCTTGGTCCACCACTGTCAATTCAGCTCTATTACAATTTTATCTACTGCATCTATAGCGCATGAAGTAGTTGCTAATACAATGATCTTAGTGCACATTTTACACTTTAAATTATATTCAGTAATCCCTATATATGTCATTATTGTGCAGAGCTTACTCATGACTTCACTGAATCAATGGAAGATCCCAACTTCAAGTATAGAAACATACCTCCCACTGTTGCTGGCTCAACTTGATGCTCATGGAAGCATTCTCTGTTTCCAGTGTAATGAGTCGTTCGCGCAGACGCTTGATCTCCGCAATTAAGGCCTCGTGTGACATTAGTGACGTTGTTTCCCTGTCATCATCCCCCTCAAGCTGTGTCATGCTATTGCATGGCAACAGGTGAGCTGAAAACATATACCCTTAATACAGGGGTTGAACGTTCTGCCAAGAGATGTTCTACGAATATCAAGCTGACTGTAATCCCTCAGATTGTTGATAATCTGATGATATTTTATGTTATCGGTGCAAACACTTTGGTTAGAACTTCATCTGGCATCCAGTGGTTGTGAGGAGTTTTTCTGTGTGGCTAAATTGATTTGGGGCTTCAGGTAACTTCACTAATTTCTTGAAGAACTTGGATAGTATTTTAAACACATGGTATAACAACAAAACCATATTTGTAATTTGTGGTGATATTAATATAAATTACTTAGAAAATTTTAAGAAAAGACAACAGTTAGATGCCTTATTACAAACTTACAACATAATAAGGACAGTATCGTTTCCTACGCGCAAAGCAAATGGATCTAGTACAGCCATAGACAACATATTCATAACAAAGACTAAAAACCA
>Ga0123357_10012628_pt1 | contig 10903 bp, 7 predicted proteins | sample TergutEmb28metaG_FD_89873 | JGI IMG/M metagenome (GOLD analysis project Ga0123357, IMG submission 89873) | Embiratermes neotenicus P4 segment gut microbial communities from Petit-Saut dam, French Guiana - Emb289 P4 | ecosystem: Host-associated > Arthropoda: Insects > Digestive system > Gut ... | reverse complement strand
TTCAAGTGCTCCAAAGCTGCAAACCTGTTTGTTATGCAATTAGAACCATGAAATAATTTATGTCTTAAGATACCCTGGAATTGGTATACTGTTCCTGCTTTCACTGTGTTATGAATTATGGAATAATATTCTGGGGAAATTCTTCACATGGTATTCATGTCTTCAGACTACAAAAGAGGGAAATCAGAATTATTGCAAGATCGAGCCCTAGAGGCTTTTACAGAGATTAGAAAATTAAAGATTTTATCATTTCAACCACAATATGCATTTTCACTCTTACTATTTGTAATAAATAATAAAGGTCAATAAAAGCTAAATTCTGCAATTCCTAGTATCAATAACAGGCAAAATTCCTACCTTTATCACTATCTAACTTAATAATGTATCAAACAGGGATATACTGCTTTGGAATAAAGATTTTTAATAATCTTCCTTATGAAATAAAAAATTGCCTCATAACATTAAACAATTTAGATTGGGCCTAAGTGATTTTCTTCATTTAAAGTCATTTTATACTCTGGACGAGTAGTTTAATAGTACTAAGTTCTAGGATTTGGTTTTACTATATAAATGTAATTATAGCCATTATTCTACAATACTGATGTTTTATATTATTACTTTAATTTTCCATCAACAAATTAACAATTGTGTTAATGAATTTTTTCTACCATAATAGTTGGTGTTAATTTAGTAAATATGTTATGACTGATAATTTTATTATACTTTATTGTCTATATATTGGGAGGATAATATTAAGATTGATCTTTGGGAAGTGGGAGGGGGTGGAGATTGGATGGAGTTGGCTCAGGATAGGGACAGGTGGCGGGCACTTGTGAATACGGTGATGAACCTTCAGGTTCCATAAAGTGCGGGGAATTTCTTGACTAGCGGCAGAACCAGTTAGCGTCTCAAGAAGGACTCCGCCCCATGGAGTAAGTAAGTAAGTAAGTATTGTCTATATTATTATGATATTACTCTATTTATTTTAAATTAATTCCTTACATTCCTCTTTTTGTAATTATATGTTTCTTTCTCACTATGACAAAAGCTTTGATGTGACATGTTTATTTTGTATATCTATATTATTTGATGACAGAGTCTATATGTACTTTTTGTATGGATTTGATGAATATATAATAAAGGAATGAAAAAAAAAATCTCTCAACCATGTTCTGATCATGACACCTCCACCTCATTGCAAATACTTTGCCGGCAAGAGGTGCCGGTGTACCTACTACCCTACAGATGGCAAAGGTAGCCTTGTTGCACAATTCTAATCAACATTTCTTCGCAGGTCATGCCGTGGGAAAGATGAATCATCGTCGACCTGTCATTTCGGAACCCTGCTTTTGATCTGAGTGGTTGACACGGTGATATTGGGACAGAGATTTTCTGGGGCTCCTTCAACTGTCGATGCTAACAATTTAAGCAGTAGATGGCGTTGTGACATAAAAATAATAAATTATAACTTTAACAGTAGTTTTATTCTTACCTTTATAGTTTACTACAAAAGGGAAATTAGCTGTATAAATGAGGCAAAACTATAATACATGAATAAAGCAAAATTAAAGCCATAAATAAGCTATAAAATCTTCTACTCCATTCTGCTCCGGGGTACGCGGCGGCGCAGTTGGTTGAGGCACTTCGCTACAAGTTGGGAGGTCGCGGTTTCGATTCCCGGTGGTGTCATAATACTTCCGGCCGTATTATGGCCCTGGGGCAGACTCAACCTCTAAACAGAAATGAGTACCAGGAATATTTCCTGGGGGTGGGGGAGGCGGCCGATGCTTAGGGCTGTCAAACTTACCACCTTCATGTACCGATTGTCTTGAAATCTGGGAGCCTCAACCTCCTGGAACCCTCTGGGCCTGTAATTTGATTGCGTTACCTTTTACCATTCTGCTTTAAATACACAGATGCAGACTTAGAAACTGCGTACCCAAGTTCTGCTAGCTCCAGACAATCAAAAGTTTATTGGCTTTGCCCTTTTATACAGCACAACTCAGCTCACTTTTATAAATATGGAAACATCAAAAGATACAAACTCCGAGGAATACAAACTTAGAAATTTCAAATTCTAATCGCCTTCGCAACGCCGTAGTTTGCTGTCAAAATGGCTGCAGTGAAGGTGGCAGACGACGTAGATAGTTGAAAATGTTATGGTTTTTGCGTAACAATGGCAACAAACACTCAGTCTAGTATTTCTTCCGATGTTTCTGACATAGATAAATGTAATGATGAAGTGGATCCACGTGTACAGGTCACGTTTCAAATTCAAATTATTCGAAGTTGCGGCACAGAATTTACGAGATGTGTAACAAATTGTCAGTGTTCAATGATAGTAAAACAATTAACAGTTTAATTTTACAGTAATCAGTAACAGTTTATAGTAATGAACCTATATTTCCCTTGAAGGTTGTCCATTAGTTTCATTTGTGTTATAAATGTGTTACAGATTGAATTGGAACGCCTCAACACTGCTACCGACGACATTAATAAGCTTGAAGTGGATTTGGATGTAAGTAAATCCTGATTTAAGCCAATTGATAATAATATTAAATCGTTAATGTTAAAGAAGAAGTATTTAAATATATAGAATTTTTATTGTGTGGGTTCTGATCTTTCCAGCAGTAGTAGGAGTAGTAGTAGTAATTGCCGTGTTCAGTTTAATTTAATGACTTATTAAATAAAGGAACCTTTTTCTTTATAATTATTGGGATATTGTTGAGCATGGAGCATGATTACAATTGTTGAATGTTACTGCAGGAATAATAATTATACTTTGAAGAAATAATATTAACAAATGAATTCACCTATTCACACACACACACACATATATATATGCCTATTATCAGGGGAAGACTCTGTACCAGGTAGATTAGTTATAAATAGAAAATGCAAAGAATTTTGTAGTCATTGGTTGTACACATCAAATATATCATTTGTGTGACTTCTTCATGTTACTGTGGGACGTAACTTAATGAAGTAGTCATTCTTTAGAGGGTAATAGTAACTTTCTCTCGCCTTCCCCCCTCTCCAAAAATATTCCTTGCCTTGTATTCAATGGTGTGCTGTAGCTGGTTCACATGAATGTGACTGAACTGGTACCTAAAGTTCAAAGCATGAAGAATGTGTCCAGCCTAAACAGAAGCTATAAAGCATGCGTGTGCATGTGCGCACACTCCTATGGCATGAATATATTACAAGCCTCTTTCCATTTGTGAAATAGGTAAAGGACAGTAAATAATTGCATTGTATTTAACCTCGAAAGACATTGTTAAATATATGGGGGTAGAATGAGGTGGAAAACTTCTTTGACATGAAAATGTGAATTAACTGGCACTGGTTTGTCGGACTGAATTGTAAGATGTTGATTGGGAATGGGTTGAAAATTTGAATGGGTATGGCCTATGTTAAGTTAGTATCCCAGTATTCACCTGGAGAAAAACAGAATGAGGCTACAAAATACTTGTCAGCCAGTTCTCATGGTGAGATCTGGGATCATATGACCATGCAATAAGGGCATTATCCACTCAACTGCAACATTCTGTGGAGAATGTGGCTCCTGACCATTCTGATTAAGGGGTTTTTCTGGTTATCCCAAGTTATTACAGCAGAATTCTTTTAATCAACCATTCGTGGCTTAACTGTGCATAACCCTGCATAATCCATTTTTGTATGTGGACCTTGACATATAGGTATAACCTTGACTGCATGTTTAGAATAGATGGAAAAGGTGATGTGGTTAACTGATTAATTTTCTGATTAATTAAGTAATGTTTCATTATTTATTTTATCTATTATTTGGTAAATAATTTTTATGTTTGTAGGTTTGTTTCAACTTGTAAATATGAGATTTAGCTACAAATGGTATACAACAAACAAATGATAATATGAGTCAAATCAGTGGCCCATTTGTTGCAGCCTGAAATGTGATGCACTGAATTTTTGACCAGTACTGTCAGATTCAAAGTGACATGTTCCTTATTGCAATGGTATAAATGTAACTATTAAAGAAATTTATGATTAATGTATTGATTAATTGTACCAGTTATCTGATTGAAGATCCTAATGCTAATAATTGTAAACTAAATGTGGTTGCAGTTTTGTGGGAGTAAGCTGTGTTCTTGTAATTTGTTTAACCCTTTGACGCCTAACGACCCCTATAGTGGTCGTACTGCACCGCTAACTTCTAAACGTTGCGTTTTATATATATTTATTCAACAAATATAGGTACTGAATATTTTAAACATGGTATATACTCTCCGTTTTTTTCCTCTTCAAAATGCAGTTTGTTTCATAATTCTAACGTATTTGGTTCCTGTTTTATTCACATTTTATATACAGAGTGTGCTAAAATTTAAAAAATAATTCCGGTGCCAAAAGGTTAATCTTGCTTATTTTCTTTAACATTTACAGGCCAATCTTGGTGTATAGTGTGGGTGGCCACAACGTGGCTTGCATATGTCACTGGTGTGGCTTACGCAAATTACATGTAAAAAAATAATATTCAATTCACATCCAAGGGAGACTGACCATGAATAGTGGTTTAAAAGTTCTGTGAAGGAGAGGAGATTTGTATCTGATTCTAACCTACTGTAGGTGGATAAACAGAAATTAGAAGCCATCCAACAAGGAAATTATTTCATTTTATTAATGAATGTATCTTGTCTCAGTTCCTTCCTGAATTGCGGCTCCCAAAGTTCATCTAACTCGCCACCCCTGGCATGTAACATGTCTCTTATGTATGAAAGGGAGTAACTTTACTTTCACCCAGCAGTATATTTATGAAGGCTGTGTTTTTATGTAAAAAATTACCTATATCTGATTTATACAATTTTGTGACCAGGAAGCAAGAGCTGCATTCCGTCAACTACTTTGTGAATCAACAGTTCGTATTGATAGCCTTGCCAAGAAACTTGGAGCCTGTGTAGAAAGAGCACGGCCATACTATGAGGCACGCATGAAGGCCAAAGAGGTAATAAAAAATAACAATGTTAAATGAGTGAGGAGCTGTGTATAATGCATGCCTTTCTTCTTTTTATTCTTCTTCTGTGTTGCTTCAGCCCATTTTGGGGCCATGCCCTTCCTGTTCCTATTGCTGTTCATTAACATCTGACAAGAATAATGTGTACTTTGCGTGAAGACCAATATACATTTTTGATCATATCATGCTCAATAGCTCTTAAAATGAGAAATGTTTCAGACAACAGTTGTAGAGAAAATCAAAGCATATTTCATTTAAATTTTTTTTTTTTTTTCGAAAATCATGCCAGTTACATGTATAAGATAGTGTGGAAGTATACTGTAGAACTGGGCTGGCACCAGATCATGATATGGCCTGTGTGCATTGCATGCTGGATACGTAAGGCTACGACTCTCAGAATATGAAATACTTTGTGTTTTTCCACTGCAACAATGGGTGCACGAGCGCGCCTCAATGTTATGTTGTACATACAAAGCCGTATATAAGATGAAATGTATTTGTTTGCATTGGATATTGTATTCATTCATTAGTATTCAGCCTTGAAGGCCGGGCTTGGCAGGAACCAGAGCCCAGTCATGTGACCGGTGTGGCTCTGGCACACTGTATCCTGGGCAAGTTCTTGGGGGTAGTTTGCCATTGCTTTCCCCTGCCTTTAGATGTTCCCACTTTAGCCGCCAGGTGCCACCGTCCGCAATGGTGCGAGAGATCCTAGCAGCGAAAGGTGGAACTGTGGGCGAGAAATTCGGACTTCCATGTAAATTTAGGGATCTTTTACATGCCGCAAATCTACGACATCAATGCATGCTGAGGATTTTTTCGCCCAACGGCTTCGGCCGGGTTTGAACCTGCAAACTTGGGTACTAAAGGCCAGCACACTACCCCTAGACCACCGAAGCCGTTAGATATTGTATGTGTAGATTTATTTGTATATTTCAGTAGCATGATTACATAGTACTGTTCTAATAGAAGACTAAATCTGAAGAGAAAATGATATGTCTAGATTGCTAGAACTTTTTGGTGGATTGGTGACCTTGTATATTGATATTCCTGTTACTGAAGTATGTCAGGTTGGAGTAGATATAATTGTAAGAGCTGTAATGGAAACTATGGTGATGTGTGAAAGAATTTCATGTCACTGTACAGGCCTTGCAAGAGACTCAGCAGGCTGCAGTAAAGTTTGAGCGGGCAAATTCTGCACATGCTGCGGCAAAGGAGATGGTATACTTGGCAGAGGAAGGGCTGAGTACTGAGGGGCGAACATTTGACCACGCATGGCAGGAGATGCTCAACCATGCCACCATGAGGGCAAGTCCTGAGTATTGCAAATCATAAGTATCATATTTTATTATTTTGTTGAGATAAAAGAGTGTCATTTCCTTTTCTGGAAAAGAAAGGAGTCTGTAGCCTTTTCTGCTTGTTCATGATTGTGGTACTGGCAACCACCCAAGTGTGTTGCTTCAGCATTGTCAACAGTAGGGTGGGTGGTCCAGAAGTTCCTGTTGAAATAACTGCAGCAACTGTTGTGTCCAGCGTGAACTATACAGGGTTGTATTGTCATCCTGACAGATCAGACCTCACACAAGATCATTTGTTTGGGCCACTGAAGCAACAGTTGGGCAGTAGTAGATTCCACTGTAATGAGGAAGTGGAAATAGCTGTTTGTGAATGACACTTAAAGCAGGAGCCAAATTTCTACCACAATGGAGTTTTTTAACCATGTACCAAAGTGGGACAGATGCATTGATATGCCCCAGGCCTATGCTGAAATAACGATGCTTCACAGAAATAAATTAGCTTCATTTAATGTTGTAATGACTTCTTATTTTAGTTTTATGACCATAGAAACCTTATACAGAGCATTTCATAATGTTCTCCATGAATAAAAACATTTATAACAAGAAAACCAAAGGACCTGCCTTAATGGAATTGTTCACAGCCACAGGGAAAGTGAAAAAGTTTTTTTTGACAACTAGAGATGTTCGATGTGTGGACCACGGGTGACACGGCTCACAGCAATACGATATTCGATTTCTTGTCACACACGTGCCAACATGGGTGCTTTGAGATTCTTCAGTGCTGCAATGATCTGTGCCTTTAAGTCAGCAAAGTCTCATAGCAATGCTACTTTGCGTACTTTGCACGAAATGCACAGTAACCACAGACTTACTCGTGTGATATACCAACACACAAAATGACTTCTCCCTGGAGCGGCCATTTTTTCACTACATACACTCGCATCGCCTAGCGGCAGAAATGTGAAATACGATGAAAAACAACTTGCTGGGAAAAAAATTTTTGAGTTGTTCCTTCTATCTGTACAGGTTTTGTAAATATTTGTCCTGCGGTTTTCCTATAATAAATTTTTGTAATCCCGGAGTACATTATAAAATGCCCTGTGTATTCAGTATCCCTCATATTTAACACGCCTGCGCTTATTGAGACAAAAAAGGAGGTGATATGTGCAGTCCAAAAAATGCACTGCAAGTCCGGTGGTAACCACGTCAATGTGCTAAGTCAACTGACACCACCACCACCACCACCACCACTACCACCACAGCTCACTAAACATTTGTATTTATTCTAAATCATAGTTTTGGTACAGTGGCAGGTGTTCATAATGACATCACACTGCAGTTTCTCTTGTTTGTATGATTTCATATAGCATCGGTGATTTGGTATGGCATTCAATTATTGGTAAAAGCAGTTGATTGTGGCAGTATAGCTATAGACTAATCAGCAATGGAGGCTATTTACACCTACTTATAGCTAGTTCTCTAGCAAACTGAGGAAATCATAAATAAAAAGTAATGTATCTTCCAGTCATACAAACAATGAAAAATTACGTGGACCGGTACGGTGAGGTTAACAGTACGAAATAAATGTCCATAAAATTGGCAATGAAATGAAGAGGTTAAAACACAATACCTTCTGGCAGGTTGTCGGTTGAGAAGGCTTACAAGCTGCAGTTTCATTAGAACCTGTAGGGTGAAATGGATGTAGAGTACAACTTCTGATGGCAGTCACAGAGTGATTGTTAACTGTTTCATGAATAGAAAAATGCACCACACTTGGTACAGTTCAATAGACATGGAATATCCATATTTCCACAAGAAATTGAGCAACAAATTCACAGCTGAGCACAGTGCAAAAAGCTATGAACAACAGTGTCTCAGAACACGCCCTTAGAAGGTGATGCAGCTCTGCAACTGTAGGCTGATTCACCTCAGCATAACATATAGTATTAGATATGCAAGTGAAGCAGATGTAAACAAAAAACTGATTGTTCTTTGCAGTTTTAACCACACTGTATTTAGTGACAATGTTTAAACATTTCCATTGAAGTAATAATTTTTAATCTATGATATTATGGTCTGATGATGGCATTGCACACTGAAAGTCATACTGAAGTATAAAAGATAAAATTCTACATTGGTTGTATTTTATTGCAACATAGAGTAAATCAAAAGGGGATATTTTTTAATTTACCATCAAGGTTAAGGTGTGAATGTTTGAAGTCATGCAATGATCACTGTTGTAGAATCCAGCTACACTTCATGTAACATCATTCGAAGTAAAGGCAGAGAGTTGATGGCCCCACAGTAGGTGCATCTGAAATGAAGGGATGTCAGTATCATCCTTCTGTCTGTCTTGATTAGAAAGATGGTGACTGCCACAAATGTATTTGAGTACACTTTTTTGATCTCAACACAACTTTCATCTCCCACAATACACAGTCAAGAAATATGGGACGAAGAATACGTGCTAGTCCAGAGTACTGAGTGATATGATTGCAAGGGTATGTTATCTCTGGGTGAAGGGACCTTGATGTTTTTATAGCACTATTTATTCCATCAGGTTAATGAGTCAGAGCGAGAGCGAACTTTGAGTGAGATGGAGCACCGCCGTACGTCACAGTCTTACCATCGCTCTGAGATGCGTGTGCAGCAGCTGCAGAAGGAACTCAAGAGGGCTATCGCCAAGTCTAGGTAAAGCAAAAGACCAGTATCTGACCCTGCAAGCAAAAGCAGACCTGTCTGTTATAGTCTCTTGATGGGGAATTACTGACTATGGGTACATTTCACTGGGATGAGACAAAGTAATTATTTAAGAAAAACACTGTTGAAAATTGTTGTATTTTGAACAGAATGTTAATATTGAAGATCAATATTTTAATCTCTAATGCACAGGTACTAATGACGTATGAAATGAGCTTCATAAACAGTGATAATGAAGTGACATTACAATTTGCTGGGTGGCCTTATTATCTTGTTTTTACAGTTGTAATTGGATCTCATCATAATGTATGCCTTCACAATGATCTCTTCCATCTGCATGTTTTCGTTTTTCTGCTAGGTCAGATATAAATGCAGAGGCTTTCATATAAACCAGTTTTTCAAATTCAGAGGTCTGATGATGGTGTATATTCATAGTTATGGCTAAAACTATGGATATCCATATTCGCAGGCTAAAATGTCCATGGTGTTTAGAAGGCTGGATCTGCCTCTGTCTTCAGGTGGAATGGGGAGAGGAGAGAACCTGCTATGGTATGAGAGGCTGTGGGTGTTTGAGCCTGTGGTGACAGACCTCCAAAATTCTAGTCATGACTAAAGCAGTTTTTCCTTTAAAAACATGACAAGCTTTAGACAACGGGATCTTCAGAACTTTTTACTGAATTCTTTATATATTTTAGAAATATTATCATCTGTCCTGGTTCAACTATAGCCTTTGATGAAGGAACTCAGTCACATTCCAACATGTGGTTTGTCATGTGTTGGACTCATTTATATGAAATTCTTGCAGTTTGTGATCATACTGTTTCCTGATTTTAAACAGTGATGATTGTGTTAGAGGAAACATCTACGTCTGTGACTTGAGGTTTACCGTTAAAACTGTATATATGCAGTGAGACGAAGAAACTAGCATCATATGACTGCCTTTGCTTGCTATGGTCCCTTACTGTAGGTAGTGACAATATAGTTCTGTTTTGTGCATGCATACCTATGGCATGGCACCACTTCGTGTGCATGACAGGCATGCAGAGTAACTTAAATTCTTATTATGTCTCTGTTAGTGAAGACAAAATGATTTTTATTCTTGTGAATTACAAAACTAGCATCCCATTTGTAATAAAAACTAGATGACAAAGCCAAGTCTGACTGTCATCCCTGTCATTCTCTGTCTTTGAGTGTTTTGATGCAAGGTCAAAAACTGAGTAAGAACAACCAGTCTTTGTTCAAAATACATTACTGACCTTGCTCCATATTACAGAGTTCCACTGCCATGCTAACAGCGCATTTAACTGTTCTTGTTTATGCTTTTTTTTTTTATTTTTGTTAACGTGAGGCTTGGAGAATAAACAGTTTCTTGACCAAGAATTTCTGACGCATCCTGGCACTGTCAAATCATTGCATGCTTACAGTACATCATTCTAAAAAGTCTGCATAAACTGAAAATTAAATCCAACATAATTTTTTTATTGAATGTATTACAAGCTATTAGGTGTTTTTATATAGTACTTCGAAAGAGTGTATTTGCTGTTTTCTGCTAGCACTCATTGGTTAACAGAATATCTTGCCTGAACCACCTTCAGGATGATGATCACTAAGTCCAGTCAGAATTTGCAATTTGAATCGTTAACTGGATTTCCGTTCGGTTTGTCAATGTTAAGTGTCAACGTATGGTTAGTCCCCATCGTAACACATTCCATGGCAAATTTAATTCAGTATTTTATTCATCTCCCAGCTAATCAAGACTTTCTTTCTTGATGATTTGCCTGTGAAAATTAAAGCTTTTTTTTTTTTTTTTTTTTTAAATTTTTTTGTTTTTTCCTCCCAGTTTCCTTATTAAAATTAAATTTATAAAAAAAAAAAAAAATTTTATATTTTGGCCCCAAACACCTTTTTTTTTTCACCCAAT
>Ga0123357_10012627_pt1 | contig 10903 bp, 8 predicted proteins | sample TergutEmb28metaG_FD_89873 | JGI IMG/M metagenome (GOLD analysis project Ga0123357, IMG submission 89873) | Embiratermes neotenicus P4 segment gut microbial communities from Petit-Saut dam, French Guiana - Emb289 P4 | ecosystem: Host-associated > Arthropoda: Insects > Digestive system > Gut ... | reverse complement strand
TCCCGATTTTGGATTACCTGATTCGTAATACAGGTTTTCCGAAAAACGCTGTCCCGCCTGCTCGGTTTCCCAACCCCTGAGATTGTATTTGAATGTTTCGATTTCCTTACTGTCCCCTATCCGTTTTGTTTTTAACCTGCCCAAATCGTCGTATCTGTATTCCGCTATATCCATTTCCGTTCCTCCGTTGAGCTTGTAATTGACGGAGGTTAAACGCGACTGTGCATCATAGCTGTAAGTATATTCCTCCGTAATCAGGGGTTGTCCGAAAGCCGTATGCTCGGTATATTTATTTTTCACTTGGTTGATGTAGTTGTAGGCATAATACTCATAATCGTAGCCGTTCTTTGGATTGGTGGAGCGTTTCTGCACCAAATTGCCAAATTCATCATAGTAACAGGTGGTTTTAATCCAGCCGCTGCCGTCTGACAATTTATCCCATGTTCCGGTCAACATGCCTTTGGCGGAGGAATATTGCGTTCCGTATCCGGGTTTAGGCGATTGATAGTCCAACGTGCCGGGGTTTCCTGTATTGTCGGTAGCGCAGGCGTAGTTGTCGTAAAAATTCACATGAGTCACTTCCGACTGATCCGCTGAAGGAAAAGTGTTCCATGTATAATAATAATCGCTTGCACTGCTGCTCGTGTTTTCTTTGGAGAGAATGGTCTGAAACTTGATTTGCATCTCATAAGCTCTGCTGTTGGCGTCTTTTGCCCCACTGTCGTCGCCATGATAGATTCCCGATAAAATAACCCTTCCGAATGCATCATATTTGCTGAACAGCCAGCCCCGTCCTCCTGTTCCATTCGGAATCTGAACAGATGCCGTCTGGTACATGACCAATCGGTCGGCAGTATCATATATAAAATTCTCAACATCTTGCCCCGGTATTACCTGTGCCGTCTTTCGGTTTCGACCGTCATAAGCGAAACAATAAGCATACTCCCATATATTGTAATTGTTGTATGTTCCCCACAAATTATACGCCTGATCGGCTGTCAACGAATCTGAAAGAACAGGCGGAAGTATAAATCTAAGATTCCCGAAATCATCAAAGATATAATTGGTATCATACCTGTCGCCATTATCAATACGGCGTTGCAATACTACCTGCCCAAGCTTGTCTTTGAATTCGCAGGATACGTTTCCGTCCTCGTCTGTCGTTTTGGTAACGTATAACTGTCCGTCGCCATAGTTTCCGTTTTTGTAGAAACCGTTACCATCGTTTGGATTCACATAATAGTACGTACAATTAAGGTTGGCATCGGCAGTCGTGTTGGTCAGATAATCAGTCGTCACTTTGTGTCCGCCTTCGCTGCGCCAGTTTGCGCCGGCGCCATACTGATCCTGTACCCTGTTCAGCGGCGACGGTTCGTAAACTATTTCGGAATAAGGATAAGTATCGTTGTAATAAGCGCTTCCTGTTGTCGAACCGTTATACGAACCATTGGAATTACTGTTTGGAGCCGGCAACCACTGTTTGGATTCTCTGCCGAAATCATCATATCCGATACGGCTCACCAAGTCTTTGCCTGTGGGAGTGAATTGTTTTTGAACGGTTTCTTCCAATCGTCCCAGTCCGTCGTAATATTGAACTGTTACCAATGACGGCACACTGCCAGCGATGTCATAAATATCGGTTTTGTTTGTCGCTTCCAGAGGCGTTACTTTAAGAATATAATTTTGAGATGAGGATAATGATAAATAATCCTGCACATAAAAGTTGCATAAATCCGGTTCAATTCTCAATACCAAACTTTGTCCGGAATTTGCCATAAAATTGAAACCCGGTTTTAACACGATAACATCAGATGCCTTGATCTCTCCTTCTGATACAGTTGTGTTCAGTACTACGGTATCACATGGATACTGCGAATAACCCGATAAAGGAAATAACAGTAGTAATAATATCCTTAATCCTGTATATTTTATATTTTTCATACCCCTATTTTTTAATTGTCAATTATCAACTGTCAATTGTCAATTCTTAAGTATTTTTTCGCTCACAGTTTCGTTTCCTGCAGAGATTTTCACAATGTAATACCCCGGCGGATAAGCCTGCATCTCTATTTTTTCCTCATACCATGTAGCATGATTTTTCAACTGTAAATGTGCATACAATTTTCCGTGCATGTCCGATATGTTGATTTCTACGGCAACCGCTTTCCGGAGGGTAATCTCGATTTCGAGATGGTCTTTCACCGGATTGGGGAAACAGCCGAACGAAAGGAAAGCGCTTTCTTTCTCAAGCATTTTAGCTTTTCGCGCAGCCTGTTTTCGCTCGAGAACCACTTGGTTAGCGGTATCTTCCGGCAGATAAGCCTGCTCGGCAGGGTGGTAGAAGTAGGCGCTTTTGCTAAGAGGTATCTTTTCTATCGAATCGCCGCGACAGGTTTCGATGGTTTCAAAAACAGGATAGCGGTAGCCTTCTTCATACCATTGATAAGTATCAGTCGTGATTATTTCCGGATCGACGGCTGAGAAAAGATTTTCGTCGGCAGGACGATCGATTGAAAAATCCGAAGAAATCGGAGCGTACCGTGCATGATCAATTTTCCGGATATGAACGCGGATAACGCTGTTCAGGGTGTCGTTTCCCGGAAGAATGAGGCTGCCGGTTGCGTCGGCTGTGGTATGTATTTCTCCTGAAACAACGGATTCCAAACGGTCGTGGTGTTTGCCGCGTCCCTCAAACTGTCCTTGCGATGCTGCGCCGTAAGCAAGCGGAAAACGGAGCAACAATCCCTGCCGACGATACTTTACCAAATCGACCGGCGTTTCATATCCGGAGGTCAGAAGCGAATCGCCGTCAATCAGGAGGAAAGACAGTTTTCCTTTTTCCGCACCTATAATTTTCCAGTCGTTGCGGGTGAAATAATGCACGATGTAGGCGTCGTTCGTCAGCCGAACGTTACCGAAATCCCATGTCCGGTTTTCGCCGGCTTCGCTCGCGTCGCAAAAAATCACCTGCTCTTTTACCAGTTCATCGCCCACGCGAGGAAGGTTCAGTTCGCTTCTCAACTGTCCCCGAGCCGGCGCCAAGCAGAAAATACCCAGTACAAAAAGGATAATGTTTTTCATCATTTTACTTCTTTTCCAATTGTTCAATCCGTGCATTCAATTTATCTATCATTTCTTGCTGTTGAATTGTATAGAGCGTCAGTTCTTCAATTTTTTGAAGCAATTTCGTCTGTATGTCGCCCAAGTTCACGCCGTTTTCTTTTACTTCCTGTTCGGAAGGGAGGTCGGGCAATCGCTTGTTGACTTTTATATACTCCTTTACTTCCCGTAAGGGTTTGAGGAGGTAATTGTCTTTGAAAACGAAGTCTGCCCAATCGGTTTCGATCTTTACTTCTTTGGCGCGAATGATGCCGTTGACGTCTAACTTGTTTGCCGGATTCCAAACGCCGATTCCGACATTGCCGTTATCCATTATTGTTAATCTGCTGTTGCACCCTCCATTATCGCATCCGTTAACAGCATCGTAAGCCCAAAATTGCAGCGAGTTACCATATCCTCCTGTCATATTGTATATTTTCCATTCTCTTGCCTGTCCTGAATCCGTCTTGTCCGAATTGACTATGCTGACAGCGCTTCCTGTTTCTCCAGAACCCACGACTTCGCAACTACCGTCTAACGATAAAGCGGAGGCTTTTATATTTCCGTTTATTTCTAACTTATTTTGTGGATTTGCCACCCCAATCCCTACATTCCCGTTTTGCAAAAGAGTCAATGCTTCCGCCGTACCATCTGCCCTGAAATATAAATTGGGCATATAATCAATATAGGCGTTATATCCGTTATGATGCAATCGCAATCTGTTTCCCGAATCGGAATATGAACCGATCCAGTAAGAATTGTTGGCGGGGAGATATACGTTACCAAATACATCCAGAGCATTTTGTGGAGTGGTTGTTCCAATACCTACTTTTCCGTTTGTAGTTATTAGATTTCCACTATTTACTTGCACATTACCGCCGGTAAAATATCCCGCCCATTTATTGCCTGCTGGTCCGTTTACAATCGAATATATACCATATACATTGCTGCTATTTGAATTACCGATTGCTGCCAAAGAATATATACCATAAGCATTTCCGTTTGCACTACTATTGGAAGAATATATACCATAAGTCGAGTTTGTTCCGCTATTAGAAGAAAAAATACCATATTGGTTATTACCTGTAATCCATAATCTGCTACTGCTCGAACTAAATGCACCTATACCGACATTGCCTAAAACAGACATATTGTTGTTTACATACGCATTGTCGCTGACAGAAGTGTTAACTTCACTTGATGTCATTGCGGCGCTTCCTTCTGAAAACGAGGCGACTAAGCCACGATAATTGTTCCCGAAATAAATCGGAACATTCATTCTGAATTGCACCTTTGCCTTTCCATTAGATAGAGGGATTGTAATAGAACCATAATTGGGACCCGTAAAAGTCTGTAGCCAATATTCGTTACCGGTGCTGCTAATCGCATATATATCCACATAGTCGGTATTATACGCAACATCAATATCATAATCTATCTTGACAGTTCTTGAAGTACCCATATCAATATACCATATAATTGTCTTTGGCCCAAAATATACGGAATCCTTTGCAGAAAAATTCCCTGTTGTTCCGTTCAAATAATATGTTTGCGCAAAAGCGCTCATATTAGCTATCAGTAATATACCGATAATAATTATTTTATATGTTATTCGTTTCATAATAAAGAAAGTTATTCTGTTTCACGTTTATTTTTACGTTCTTCCGCTTTTGCTTCCAATGTCGATTTTTGCTCATCTGTCAGTATAGCGTAGAGGGCAGTGATATAAGTCTCATAACTGAGTTTTTTATCGTTGATTTCCTGATTTTTATCAGCCTTTTTTGCCGCCTGCTCGCGATCTTTATAAAATTTTCCCAGCAGTTTTGTGATTTCTTTCTCCTGATCGGCCGTAATTGTAATGTCTATTTTGAGTAAATCAATATGAGCCTGTACAAAAGTATCTTCCGCCTTGTTTCCGTTTCCATTGTTTGAGTTGCCGTTCGGGTTTTGTCCCAATGCCGCCATGCAGGAAACAAACATGGCAACCAGCAGCAGATAAAAATTCTTTTTCATAAAAATAATTTTTAAAGTTAGTAAATATTTGATGTTATTCTCAAAATTTCGTTAAGCAAAGGTAATATATTTTAAAATAAAACTGCTTTTATTTTGTAAATAAAAATAGTACTTTTGTCGATAAAATTATTAAAAAAATAAATATGCTATGAATCCGATTGGAACAAGAATAAGAAAAATCAGAGAGGAGCAGGGTGTCAAACAGGAGAATATTGCTGATGAAATGGGGATTACTCAAAGTAGCTACGGCAGGCTGGAGAAAAATGATAACAGGCTTACCGCTAATAAATTAATAAAAATTTCAGCAATACTTAATGTGTCCATTTCCATGTTATTTGGAGAAAAAGCTACTAATGTTATCCATGAAAATCAAGGAGATAATGCTCAAGCCCATATAGATACGTTTATCCAGCAAGATAAGGAACATATTGAATCGTTGAAAGAAGAAATTAAATTTTTGCGTAGAATGTTAGAAGATGTACATGCAAAAAGCAGTCAGTAAAAAGATAACACAGATATGCAAGACGAAGAAAAAATGCAAATACCCGCTACCGGTCCTTACCTCCTGTTTAACAGAAATAAATGGGCGGAGCTTCGGAAGTCCGAACCGATGACTTTAACGGAAAGCGAAATACAACAATTAAAAGGTATTAATGAAGAGTTGTCGATTGATGAAGTTCGCGATATTTACCTCCCGCTATCCCGTTTACTGAATTATTATGTCAATTCGACCAAGAGTCGGCAAGCAGTCATGATGAGTTTTTTGAACGAAAAACTTCAGAAGATTCCATTTATTATTGGGATTGCCGGAAGCGTTTCGGTTGGTAAAAGCACATCGGCGCGCGTGTTGCAGGCATTATTGAGCCGCTGGAAAGAGAATAACCGGATAGCGCTGATCACTACGGACGGCTTTCTTTTTCCCAATGCAATTCTTGAGGAAAGAAATCTGATGTCGAAAAAAGGCTTTCCGGAATCGTATGATATTCATCAATTGCTGCGGTTTGTCGGCGATATAAAATCGGGAAAAACAGAAGTCCGCGCACCGAAATATTCTCATTTAGACTATGATATTGTGCGTGATGAACAGATTGTAATCAGCCCGCAACCGGATATACTCATTCTTGAAGGGTTGAATGTTTTGCAAAACCGAATGGATTATCCGCAACAGAACAAGCCGACGCTTTTCGTTTCCGATTTTCTCGATTTTTCCATTTATGTGGACGCTGACGAGAATTATCTCGAAGAATGGTTTTTAAACCGTTTCATGAAATTCAGGGAAACAGCTTTTAGCGACCCGAAGGCATATTTTTATCCTGTTACCAAACTGTCCGAACAGGAAGCTGAAGCGATGGCGTTGAATGTTTGGAAAGAAATAAACAGCAAGAACTTGCACAAAAATATTTTACCGACGCGGGAGCGGGCACACTTGATTCTTCACAAAGGAGAAAATCATTTCGTGGATTATGTGAAACTCCGGAAGTAAACTTGTTTCTTACTGACCGCTTTCTTGTTCGATTTTTTCTAAATAAGCGCCCGGAATGTAGGTTGTGGCTAATGAAAACAAGCCTTCCAAGCGCACCACTACGCGTTTATGTCCTTTGGTTCGCACCAATTCTCCTTCTATTCCGGCAAAATCACCTTTGATAACCCTTACGCGGTCGCCTCGCCTCAAGTTTACATTCTCGATCCGTACCGATGTTTCGGAAAGATCAAGCAGAAACATGAAATCTTGCATTTGTTTGTCGGGAACAATAAGTAATTGATGACTTTCGAGATTCCGTAAAAAAACTATTTTTATTTTCGCCTCGCCCTGCAAAATATAAGCGGTTTGATAATCAGTCCGGATAAACAGTAAACCGGCAACTATCGGCTTTTCTTTTTTTATTTTTCTACCGTTTTGCTCGACCATTACAGTATGAAAAGGGATATAATTTTCAATGGCTTGCTCGTCTAACCATCGCTTCACTTTTCGTACCGTTTGATACTTCACCTTTGCTGCATACCAATTCATGGCAAAGGCAGGACATGAATGTTATTTTTCGTCTGTATAATAGTTATTGTCGGGTCCATAATGTCCGTATCCATAGCCATATCCATAAATATTCTCAGCGCTTACGGCATTCAGTACAACGCTTAAATTATTCAACCTGTTATCTTTATATAATTCTTTAATTTCCCCTAAAGTTTTTTTCAAAGAGTAATCTGCCCGCAGTAAGAAAATTGTAGCCAATGAATAAGCATTGATATTGTAGGCGTCTGCAACCAACCCAATCGGCGCAGTATCCACAATAACGTATTCATAGTCTTTTCCAATGGTTTGAAACAGTTGTTCCAATCGTTGAGAGGATAATAACTCGGCGGGATTCGGCGGGAAAATATGCACGGGAATTATATCTAAGTTCTTATGAAATGTATGAGATGTATCAATAATATCATTGACTTGAATTTTCGGATCCGACAGAAACATCGCGCTTCCTTTTTGGGAATCTTTCAAACCAAGTGTTTTTACTAATACGGATTTTCGTAAGTCCAAGTCAATCAATAAGGTTTTTTTCCCCAAGGTAGCTAAAGACATCGCTAAATTTCGAGAAAAGAAACTTTTACCATCTCCGCCGGAAAAAGAAGTAACAGCTATTATTTTTCTCCTTTCGCTTCCTACTATAAACTCTAAGTTGGAGATGATGGTTCGGAATCGCTCCGACATTGATGAGCGTACTTTCAATACAGGGAAGGGATCGTCACTCTTGGTTACAGGAACAACTCCAAGAAATGGCGCTGAGATTGCACGCGTAATGTCGTCCTTTGTATGAATTTTGTCGTCAAGAAAATCGCGCAGATAGATGATAATAACCGGAAGGATAATCCCAATTATCAAGGCTATTAACATAATAAGCATTCTTTTCGGTAGAACTAAAAAAGTAGTACTGAAAGATGCAGGGTCGATCACCTTTGCATTAGGAGTTGCCGTCACTAAAGACAGTCCGGTATCTTCCCGTTTTTGCAACAAATAAGTGTAAAGGGATTCTTTCAATGCCTGCGTCCGCGATAAATCGCGGGATTCGCGTGCTTGCGTAGGCAAATCACGCGCTTTACCCATATTTATATTATCCTGTCGTTGTAATCCTTTAATAGCTGATTGAATACTGTTTTCCGTAATACTGATACCTTTCAGCAAATCGGCGCGTATTAAAGCGATTTGATTATTATATTCGATATACAACGGGTGGATTTCCGTCATTCCTCCTGTCGCATTTTTTTTAGCTAAAATCTGATCGTTATATTTGTTGATTAAGGAGATAACAGTCGGATCATTTATTCCCGAATTGGAAGGAACCCCATTCTCTTTATTTACTGGATTCATCAGATAATCCTGAATATTTTTAAGACGCTCCATCTGAAGTTCCGCGTCCATTATTTGATTATTATAACTACCGGAAGAAGAAAGCACTATCTGCCCTTGAGCCGACAAATCGGTAATTCCTTTTTCTTTCATATAATTTTCAACCTTTTCCTCAGCATTTTGCAGTTCTCCGGTAACCGACGACAACCTGCCGTCTATGAAAGCAATTGTATTTCTGGCAACATAATTCTTATCATCAATCACGTTTTTATTATATTGAGCTACCAATGTGTTAATGATGTCCTGTCCTTTTCTGGGAGTGGGGGTCATAATTGATATTTCCGCTACGCTTGATGTTTTATTCACCGTACTAATATCTATACTCGGAAGATAGAATGACCGGACAGAAACTTCTATCGGAAAAGATTCGGTTGTGAAAAGATTCGGCGTAAAATGCAATATTCCCCACGGAGAGACTAAATCTTTATCCATTTCCACTTTTTGATTAAAGTTTTCTCTATCCGAATGTATCAGCAATACATTTTCACTCGCCAAATCTACCGTAAATGTTCCGGAAGCCATCACATCAGAAACGGAAACAAAAACCGGCGTTTGCTTATAGATTTCCCGCGTCTTTATTCTTCCTTTTTTGAAATAACTGATATTTAACTGGAGGCTATCCACTACGCTTTTCATCAGCGTTTGGGAACGAAGTATTTCAACTTCATTATCAATGTTGCTTTTAGGTCTAATAACTCCTATATCGTTAAATGCAGACGTCATATCCATTGATTGACCTTTTCTGTCATCATTAATCAGGACTCTGGAGTAAACCCTGTATTGCGGCGTAGTATATAAAAGATAAACGTAAGCGACTCCCAAGCAAATTAAAACGGAAAATATAAAAAATTTCCAAAAATGCAGGTAATGAAAGAAAATCTCAATAATGGAAATTTCTTCTTGTTGTTCTGTGTTTTCTAATTGAAAATTGTTTGATGTCATAATTCAACTAAATTATTTATACCTTATAAAAAAGGAAGTAACTGTTAGCAGTGCAGTAATAATTGATATAGTAAGCGGTATGTTCTGATTGGCAGTAGAACTTCTAACCTTTGTACCATTGGGAGATACATATAAAACATCATTCTGAAGCAAATAATAGTTGGGTGAAAAGAAAAGATCCGGAGACGTTAAATCAATATAATAACATTTGTTTTCTCCGTTTTCTATTCGTCTCAACTGTATATTGTGCCGTTCTCCATAGATGGTAAGATCACCGGCTAAAGCAATAGCTTGAGGGATCGAAATCCTTTCATCAGTAACAGTATATACGCCCGGACGGGCTACTTCACCTAAAATGGTGACTTTATAGTTTAAAATACGAATATTAATCACCGCGTCCTTTACAAATACCGCAATTTTTTCTTGTAATATTTTTATAGCTTCCATCTTCGTTAACCCTACCACATGAATTTTCCCCACAAGCGGTAAGTTTATGTTACCTTCCTGATCCACTAAATAGCCTGCTATTTCAAGATTGCTGGAAGGTGTACTTCCACTTCGATTTAGAGGCGTTGAGTTAAAAATCGCCACCGCATCCGGATTGACGGCAGTTGAAGAAGATACCGTAACATAGAGGTTGTCGTTCGGTTTAATTACTATTTGGTAATCAGTATCTTTTACCCCTCCGGTTTCCGGAATCCTGTCCGAATTTTGGAAATATAAAATATCACGCTTGGATGCACAAGATGATAATAAAAAAAATGTAATGAGTAGTGTTAATAAGTAAAAAGAAAAATACTTGTGTTTCATTTCAAACCAACTAAATGTAATAAATATTCGCAATTATTGATGATTATTCCCTTTAAAAGATTCTATATAAAGAAAGTTTGTGCAAAGATACAAATTTTATTTATAATTCAAAGAGGGAATCATCATTTTTCGTATATTTGCAAAAACATTATCAACTGATTTATTATGGGGAAAACTATTATTAACTTATTTGAAGAAAGCGTTGATAAATTTGGGAGTAACACCTTTCTTTGGGAGAAAAAAACAACTGTTTTTGAGCCGCTTACGTATAGCGAGACAAAAGAGCGGGTCTATCACTTAGCGGCAGGATTGATGCAAATGGGCGTTCAGGCGGGAGATAAAGTCGCTTTGCTGTCGGAAGGACGCAACGATTGGATTATCGGCGAGTTGGGAATTTTATATACCGGCGCTGCCAACGTTCCTTTATCTATCAAATTGGAAGAAAGCAACGATTTGATTTTCAGACTTCAACATTCCGAAAGCCGTTACATTATCGTTTCAGGCAACCATTTGAAGAAAATCCGCAGTATTATTCAATCGCTTCCTTTGATTGAGAAAATCATTATTTTCGATCCGCAGGAAAAATATGAAGACAAAGAAATCGGAATTGGCGAAATTCTTTCTGCCGGCGACGAGTAT
>Ga0123357_10012626_pt1 | contig 10903 bp, 4 predicted proteins | sample TergutEmb28metaG_FD_89873 | JGI IMG/M metagenome (GOLD analysis project Ga0123357, IMG submission 89873) | Embiratermes neotenicus P4 segment gut microbial communities from Petit-Saut dam, French Guiana - Emb289 P4 | ecosystem: Host-associated > Arthropoda: Insects > Digestive system > Gut ... | reverse complement strand
TTGTTTTACAATAAGTTTATTTCATACCTCTACATGTTTCGAGCACATGTGCTCGAAACATGTAGAGGCATGAAATAAACTTATTGTAAAACAAAAATTTTGTGCATCAAGTTGGTTAATTACCGAGATAAACATACTGAGACGCACGGTCAGCAAAACATAAAAAAAAATAATAATTACAATTGGCAAGTTTAATATTTTGAGGCGTTGAAGTCTTTATATAGTTCTTAAAGTTCCATTTTATAATCGTGGTAAACACACTGCATTTCGTTTACCAAAATATGTCGTTTAATGTTGTTCATGGGAATTAATCCTGTTTATTTTTCGAATCGTACGAAACAAACAAACAATGAAAGCATGTAAGTGTGACGTCTTTCGTTACCGTACATAATGTGCACCCGTTTCGTGTTACATTATCTGCGATAAACTGAGACTTTTTTTTCGTAACTTTGTCAATGAATACAATCTACTGTCTTGGAAGTAGGAATTGTTATGGTTGGGAGTGCAGACGAAAAACGTGACACAAATGGTATTTTTCAGAGTGACAGAAGAGTTCTGAATTTGTAGAACACCTGGTATAATACAGTCGAGTTTTCCAGGCTCAAATATTTTATTCAGAATGTGACCAGCTTCGTTGTCTAGTGGTCAGAGTCTCTGCCTACTAATAATGAGGTCCCGGGTTCGATTCCCATTTCTACCTTCGGTATTTTCCCTGAAGAGGAGGATTCCCGCGGTGACCATGGTTTGGGTAGGTTAGTAGAATTTAGATTTAAGGGCCCTCCTGGCACTACATCCTCCTATATCACCACTCACATCATCGGGACAACGTAACCGCGCCTCACGGGCGTCCCAATCTCAGAAGTCGGTTACACTTCTGCCATGCCCACGAGGGAAGACCACGAAGTCCACAAGGACATGTGGGGGCATTGGGGGGGGGATATTCAGAATGTACAATTTGTGTTTTGTTTATTGTCAACTTTTTTTCTGCCGTGCTTTCTATTTTTGTCCCTATTCTTATTGGTCAATTTTTCTCGAATGGTTTGCCCTGGCACAAAAATCGGCCGTAGCTCTTTTGCAGTGTGCCGTGAGGTTTTGAATAGAAGAATGGCAAAAAATTCAATATTCGGATTTAAATTTAAAAAATTACAAACTGGTAATGGCGTTCCTAAAGCACGCACACACTCATTAATACACAAAGGTACGGGAAAGTCGTTTAGTGAATAGTCTGCTAACAGCTTTTGGCACTATTATATAGCGCGTGGAAATACCTGCATTCATTTAATTTTTAAATTTATGTGTGAAATGAAATTTCATTATTTTTCTCGTTTAAGTCTCGTTGTCTATAAAAAGCGCACTCAATATAAAGTTTACTCTTTCATTCTAACTGTAGTGAAGCGGAAAGAATACAGACTTTTGCAAGACAGTTGTGAGCAACAGGGCGTAGAGAACCACTGATATAAATGGAAGTACGGTTTACGTTGGCATGTTGGCGAAGCGTCTGTGCCTACAGTTAAGTTTTATTCTTATTCGTACATTGTTGTTGTTAGGATCGGTCTAGAACCCGAGGAAAAAGGCCGTGTAATTGCTGTCACTGGGCTGCGGATGCCAGCCATGCTTTATATGCTGCTATTTATTATTACTGTAATAGTAATAGCCGGCGGAACCAAGCCTTCTACAGACCACTCAATTACACAATTCAGCAAACACTCAGACTAAAATGTTACAGCAACGCACAGAATTTAACTGCTTACTTATGAAGCAGTTGTCGTTTTTTTTTTGCTCTACACTGCATACACAGGGTGATTTGATTACGCGGACGAAGTTCGTATAACCAGCTATTATTGTTCATTTATTCGAATCTTCCAGGGTGGCCGGAGAACCCGATGACTGAAGGTTTCTTTGGTATATTAAGTCTGTCGAACAGTTATCCGATTTACAGTAGGGGCTAAATAATTTCCTTTTTCACTAAAACCTTCCTGGAGTCCACAGAGAAAATTTTATTTTACTTTGACCTCAGTCTTTTGAGGGGTAACTTGAAAGAGTGCATTTTACATGCACTTTAGTGACGATTTAAACATATCCTACATACACAGCTTATGGTGATCTTTCCATCATATGCCATCACATTCGATACTGTGTTTTGAAAGTAGAAAGCGTAGTTGATAACCTAAGGATATATTAATCAGGCCGTTAGATATTAGGACCTTATTATCCAGTTATGCATTTCAATTTTCTTCAGTACATACCTAGCGACTTAAGAGCCTACCACTTTTCCTTTGGAGCCAGCTGGATCCAGTCGCCACATTCATAGCCTGTTTGTTTAGGAAATATTTTCTTTTATCTATTCCTTTATTGTATTTTCCCTTGATCTTTTCCGGTTTAATCTGTGTACAGACTTCTTATCCATTCCTGTTGCATAACCCTTCCATCCATTATTCTTCGTTAGATCACTCCGCACTGTTTAATCAAGACACAATTTACGATATTTATCATCGTATTATTTTATCCAGTTTTTTATATATCTCCTCTGTTCGAGTCTGGAATATTTTCGTAAGAACTTTATTGGAAACTTCGTATAGACGGACATCCTCTATAAGTAAATTCGACACCAACTTTCGACAGCAGAAAGAGGCGGAACCTAACTCTCCACGGCCGTTTCGCAGACTCGCCGTCTGTAACGACATGCAGATGAAAGGATCCTTCGTTTTTAATACTCGTATATTAACGCTAACGAGCATCGGATCTTTGAACCATCACAAAGACTTTTTTACTTTCACGAGTGTCTCTTCTCTTTGAAATTACTTCGCTGAATTACATAACAAAGTAATCAAGATCCAATATCTTCAGGAAATGCGAGCGAGTTTTAATTTTTTTTCATTTAGGAAAAATAAGATTTTTCTTATAGAATTAAGGTTCTCTCTAAAGAGAGACTTACAGAACACTGGGAAACGTTTGTTACTCAGCTCTAAAACCCTTACTTACATCGTTTAAGTTTTTATCCGCCTGGTGTTTTTCCACATCTGCGGCGTGGTTTGCAACTTGTTTGGAACTCAGAAGAGATGAAGTTTGAATGTTTCCTTGTTATTGCCCTGTATGTAAGAGAGTCTAAGAGCATGGGCCATAAGTCCTGTCATATGGGGCTGAGTCGGTACAAACTCCGACGGTCATGCAACCCTTTGTCTGACGCGCAAATGCGACGTGTTGCCTCTGTCTCGGAATTGCGATGTAATCAGCATGTCCCAAGAAGCCGAGTTAACCTATTTAGGTCTGTATGCAAGGCGTGGAGTGGGGTGCCACGGGCTGTTTTTCACATGGTAAGGACGTTAAGTCACAGCTAGCCGATGACGTAGGGCTTTACCCGACATTTCTAGTTCTTACTGAAGATCTACAAGGGTGAAACCTCTGATGTCTTTCCTGAGATCGGATCGTTGTGGAGATCCTGACGCCTGCACAAACCACAAGTTTCTGGTGTTCTATTCTGTCTTATCCCTTCAACTGAATAGAATGTGTTGTCTCTGTAATATGTGTCTCAGCCGTCGGCACATTGTCGCAGACTGTCCAACCTACGTCATCAGCAAAGCCCATTTTCGCGTTACGTGCCCCAGTTAAATGCTGCATGATGACTGTGACATTTTACACCGAGTTTGAGCCTACTTTCACACAATTGGTATTTTTATCTTATATAATATTTATCTGTTTTCTTCCACATTATATGCGATCTCCTACCCCTCGATCATGTGGATACCATACTGTGTAAAACCTCAGTGGTGTAGTGTGCATGAGCCAATAACTTCAGCATTTGATTCGCATATAAATCCACCACCATTAATTCTACTACTATTACTACTACTACTACTACTACTACTACAAGGGTGTCCTCACAGTAGAGACACCAGGCTACGAACTTTGCGACCACAGATTCGAGATCCGATTCCGGGCAGACGTTTAAATTATTTTCGTCTACACGGCGTCCAGACCGGCTCTGGGGCCCACCCAGCTTCATGTTCTATGTGTACCGCAGGCTTTTTGCCCGAAAGTAGAGTGGCTGGCGTTTAAAGCTGAGAATTTATTTCCATCTTATGCAGAGGTTAAAATGCTTGGGTTATTCCTCCACTCCCCCACACTTCTTTATGACGTGGCACTTACTTAAGCACTGGAGTAAAATTACCATAATTTATATTATATTAACTAATTTTTTTAAGTTGATGTGAAGTGCTTCTTTTTATTTCTGCCAGCAAATAGCATTGTTTCACAGTACCAATGGTAACGTGTGTTTCTAGTAAAATATTGCATTTCACCTGTGGATTATTGTGCACGTACCACAGGAACCGACTTTCCCTGTCTAATGTCAGGAGTGATGATACTCTAAGTTTCCATCTCCGTGAAACACTCAATTTGCCAAGCGGGCAGGCAATGTTGACGCAAAGCACTGTTCCACTACTTGTTTCGTTCACTGAGAAAACAAGAGTGACTTGCTGGGATTTGGAATAGGGGCTGTATAACGTGGGCTGTCAGATTAAAATAACATTTATTCCCCTTTTTAGACTAGGTTAAGCCGTCCCTGGCTGCGCATTTTCTTCTCCTTTCCTCTTCTCCTTTCCTTTAAAGCGATGTTTAGTCTTCTTCTTGCCCTTTTTCTGCTTGGATCAATATACCACGTTGTTAGATCCTCATGGACAAGAATTTTGTAATGATGAAACCCCATTTAGTTGAACACCAATGACTTTGTATGTTTATCCTCGTAGTGTGGTTAATACCAGCTTCACTAATGAGCTGCGACATGATGGAGAACACATGTAGAAGCGTAAGAATTCTTCTTTAGTGAGTTCTATACTAGATTTTTAAATCAGGGATGCACTGAATTTTCGATTGTTTAGACACTCCTTTTCAAGGGCATATATTATTTCGTATCTAGTTATAGTATAACAGCGAATAATAAACTGAAATGGATGCGCCAGCAAGTGGTGGTACTTCGTTTAACTCCCTACGTTTGGGCGTTCTTTTCAAAGTAAAAATGAAAATATAATAGTATGAACAGCCGGACCGAAGCCTGTAACAGCCTTCGGTCCGGACACTCATCCATCCTGCCTGCACTTAACTTTCCAACCAGCAGCAACTCGAGAACCAGACGGCCTATGTGGTAACCAACGCTATCGTCGTGAGCTCTTGATGATGGGCATAACGATGCCCGAAATATGTTGAGCGTGACATAAGCATAATAGAGTAACAAGTGGCACCTAGTTGGACTTTATTCTTCAGTTAGCGCTTTATTTACTTGTTATCCCTCAAACACCACAACCGCATTAATATTATCGCCGTCAGGATGAGATGTATTGCTGCTAGGCACACGTTTGGGACGTGCAGGATTGTCACATTCTTGTGCTTTACAGACAGTACTGTCAGTTACTCTCCAAACCATAACGGAAACGTACAAACTTTTCGACAATTACTAAAGGTGATTGAGTGGGCCTGAATGAAGACAAGCCAAATTTTGAAGAATGTATTCTGTCTTAATGATCTTTATTGAAGTTTAATTGCAGTTGCCACTATTCAGTCCCATTACAGACCCGAGGGAAGTTAAGGTTCCCAGATTATTTGACAAGGGCCCAGGATGTTGGTAAGGTTGTCAGCCTTACGCACCGGCCGCTTTTTACCCCCAGGAAATACTCCTGGTACTCATTTCTGTTAGAGGCTGAGTCTACCCCAGGGCCATAGTGCGATCGGAAGAGTTGCCACTATTAGAGCCCTTTAGACGTCATTTTGAAAGACATTTCAAAAACAGGAGAAGCTGTTTGTTGCTGAATTGGTGAGTGCTAACTTGTGCAATTAAAAGAGATTAATAATTGGAAACTTATTAAATGTAACAGCCTTGCATATTTATGCGTGTGTGTTTATATATATATATATATATATGTGTGTGTGTGTGTGTGTGTTTGTGTGTGTCTTAAAAATTTCCAAGAAGACGGTCCATCTCGTCCGAAATGTGTCCGAATTAGAGTTAACAAGCAACACTCATAACGTGATGCGTGCTACTTGAAGAAATAGGTGTTCGGATATGTGGCATGTATGTGGAAGCAAGAAAATATGAGTCATTTTTTAAAGGCATTATTTACTAGGTTATTATTTGTACATTTGGTAGGGTGACAATGAAATTGAAGAGTCCTGGATTAGTCAGATATTCGAGGCGGTAGCTTCCTCTGAAACGATGTACAATTCTGTTAGACTGCAAGATGTCACATGCCAGAAACAATCTCTATCCCAACCATTGTGAGAAATTCAGTCTTCATATTATTAAAACTGATTCATTTAATTAGCACACCAACTAATGTACATACATGAAGTTTTTACATTAAAACATTTGAAATCGCTCCAACATGTTTCGATCCTAAGATAATCTTCAGGGAGCTACACTGTTCATTGCTAAAGTCACATTTTTAAAAAGACTGACCGATTAATTTCCTCTCACACAACATGTTTCGATCCTAAGATAATCTTCAGGGACCTACACTGTTCCTTGCTAAAGTCACATTTTTAAAAAGACTGACTGATTAATTTCCTCTCACACAACATAACACACGACACACACCCATAGTCAGGCGCACTCTCAGCAACGTACGACCTACACAATACGACATGCTGTCACAGCACCAAGTTAGTGTAAGGAAATTAATCAGTGAATGTCTTTAAACATGCGACTTTAGCAAGGAACTGTGTAGCTCCCTGAAGATGATCTTAGGATCGAAACACTTTGCAGCGATTTTAAATATTTTAATGGAAAAATTTTATATAAGTTCATTATTTAGTGTACTGATTAAATGGCTCTACGAAATGCACGGTGCAACGATAAAGATAGATGATTGAAGCTGATATTAGAGGATGTTTGTGAAAATGTTAGTAGTGTTGGGCTACAAGCGGACACATTACACTGACGGGGAATTTTGTAAAGTTTGTGGTGGAATTGTGCTTCCAATTAAACGAGAAAATATCTAGAATAACCGAAAAACTAATTACTCGTTACATTATGGAATCTGCTAGATAGAAAAGTTAAACAAGTTCGAAAGTCCTCAAGATTAGTTTCTGCAATACAATTTTCAGACATTACTATCATATCAGCCACCCAGTGGGAAAAAGGAAAAAAAAAAACATACGTTTTCTGGGTGATAAAGAGACTCCCAGAAAGCCAAGAGTGCTACAACTGGAAAGAAACGTAGAAAATATAATAAAAGATCGTATAGAAGGAAGCTGTGATATTGACTCTTTTCAAATAAAGATATGTCAGTTCACTGTCTGTGGGAGAAACGAAATGGTTCTGCTCAGAAAGACGTCTCTCCACAACTGTGCTCGCGTTGTCTTGTCTCTCACCATTGTCATCCTCAGAATGTTTGAGCAACGTCACACGCCGTTTACAGTTCTGTACTTAATGCCATATCGATAAATTTGTGAGAAGGCTTAATTCTCCTGAGACCTGCAAATGTTATAAGTTGTAGACTTTTATATGAGAAGTTGGGAATGAATTGGATTTGGTATTAGACATGCATACATAGCATTTAGTTTACAAATCTAAAGGGAAATTAAAACAGTGGAAAAAGCGGACACCAGCTAAACAATACTGAAGAATAAAATCAAACTACTTGCCACTTATTACATTATTATGCTTTTGTTAGGCTCAACATGTTTCGGGCATCATTATGCCCGCCATCAGGAGTTCACGACGATAGCGTTGGTTACCACTCATCCGTCCTGCTTGCACGTAACTTCCAAACCAGCAGCAACTCGAGAACCAGACGAACTAAGTGGTAACCAACGCTATCGTCGTGAGCTCTTGATGATGGACATAATGGTGCCCGAAACATGTTGAGCCTAACAAAAGCATAGTAAACTAATAAGTGGCATGTAGTTGGATTTTATTCTTCAGTATCAAGATAATGCACGGTCAAATACACATCAAAAACGAGCCAAGCAATGTACATGTACTTTAAACTTGCTCATCTCGTTGAGTTTTGTTGCTTACTTAACTTAAAGTAACCTGATGATGGTTTCTCCGAGTCGAAACATGTCGTATTAAAGCATAATTGATATTTTATGTTGCGTGTTGACTGAATCCTAAGATGTTAATGTTACGTAGAAGTGGACATTTGGGCGCGTTCGCGTAACAATTTTTGTAGTGGAAAGGTAACAATATATTCTGTTTTGCTGCACATTATCTCATAAACATCACAATTTTCGGAAAAAAAAATTATTGAACATAAAACTTGTTTTTTTATTGTCTGCGCAACGTTGGTTTGGAATATTTCTCATTATGTGAAGAAATGAACGCAATACTTGCCTACTTCATGGTGCAGAGTCCTTCTTGAGAAGCTAACTTGTTTGCAGCTAGTCAAGAAATTCCCCGCATTTCACGGAACCCGAAGGTTCATTACCGCCCTCACAAGCGTCCGCCACCTGTCTCTATCCTGGGCCTGCTCAATCCAGTCCATATACCCACATCCCACCTCCTGGAGATCCATCCTAATATTATCCACCCATCTACGCCTCGGTCTCCCCACTGGTCTCTTTCCCTCCGGTTTCCCCACGAAGACCCTATACACCCCCTCTCCTCACCCATACGCGCCACATGCCCAGCCCATCTCCTTCTTCTCGATTTTATTACCAGCGCAATATTGGATGAAGAGTACAAATCATTTAGCTCCTGGTTATGCAGTATCCTCCATTCCCCGCTACCTCGTCCCTCCTAGGTCCAAATATTCTCCTCAACACCATACTCTCAAACACCCTCAGCTTCCTTTCCTCCAGCAATGTCAACGACCAAGTTTCACACCCATACAAAACAACATGCAAAATTATGAATGATAGCAAGCATTTCCTGACCTCAATCTGCTCTTAATTTCGAAATGAGCGCAATATTAAGATAAATTTGCATAGGTTTGTATGTAGATTAACAGCTATTCTTTTTACAATTTAACATTACTTGCATTTTCTCGACAGATTTTAGAACATTTCTGCAGGATCAAATTTAATGAAAATCCTTCCAGTGGTAGCCGAGTTGTACCTTGCGAAAGGAAAGACATGGCGAAACTAATAGGAGTTTCTGCAATGTTGCGAAGGTGCCTGAAAATGGAAGTTTGTTTTTATTTATGCCTTAAGCTGAAGAAGAAAAGAGAGCTTAGCTTCAGCTACGTACTCATACGAGTACACCTAACAACCTGAATGACCAGACACGTAATCCCACGATGCAAGATATTAATTTAAAAATTTATACCATTGTCCAGCTGGTAACAAATATTTCACCCTTAGTGGAAACGGGTTTCTTTTACCGTGTTCGCAAAAGCCAGTGTACTTTATCGTACGCCAGCTGAATCTTGTACATTATTAATTCATTAACTAATTAACTAATTAATTGATTATTTATTAATTAATTAGTTTTACGACAGGTTCATAAACTCTTCCAAAGCGAGTTCTCCATAGAATGCAGTTTAGCGCTTTCTCTTTCAATTTCCAGTAGCCGCTCGTTTCTTTAAGTTCATCCAATAGCTGCTTACGTCTTCTCCCTCGTTTTCCTATGACCTTAGCCTTCCCCGTATCTAACCTTCTAGAACGTGTTTTTAAGGCAGTTTATACGCAAGATTCTCAGTTCATATCCTCGTAACTTTTATCAGAGACATATGTTCTTCTCTCTTGCTGTCTATTGTGTTTTGTTGTTCATGATGCGTTTTGACTAATATTTCGTCTGCATTTGTAATTTACCCACGTGCTTTACATTTTCGGACCATTAATTTATCTGTTATCTGAATACAGTTAATATATGAATTACATTATTGTAGATACAGCAATCACGCGGTGGCGCAGTTTGTTGAGGCACTGCTCTACAGGTTGGAAGGTGGCGGGTTCGATTCCCAATGGTTTCATTGGAATTTTTCATTGATATATTCCTTCTGGTAGCACCATGGCCCTGGGGTCGACTCAGCCTCTAACAGAAGTGAGTACCCGGAATATTTTCTGGGGTAAAGGCAGTAGGTGCCTACGGCTGACAAACTTACCAGCTTCATGTGCCGATCGTCTTGAAATCTGGGAGCCTCAAACTCCTGGAACCCCCAGGGCCTTTCCAGGTCTGTAATGGGATTGTTTTACCTTTAAATACAATACTAATTGAAGAGCACCATTTATGGAGATCCTCGGTATGTAGGGTGTGTATATCTGTGACGTTTAGTTATTTGTTTCTAAAACTCAAATAATCTTCCCATAAATTATTCCTCTAAAAACTGAAATATATATTTCGCCTTCGGCCTAAGAACATTGCAGTCACTAATCTTGTCATTAATAGCACCAGCACATTCGGAATGCCTGACGCTGAAATTAAGAAGTATTTTCCAAGTAAGAAGCCATTTTTATTCCTCTGCAGATGGATATGAACAAATTGAGAAATTAAATTCAGCCTTGATACAGCTGATGTGGAGAAGGTTATCTACCGTTTTGGCTAAGGAATTTTATCAGTTGCTTTATGAAACGTTGGTAGACTAAGGACACTTCACCAAGCGCCTGTTTGCTTTTTAAATTTTGTGTCAGTTGTTGATATAGGCTACCTGCTACTCTAATTGTGAACAATTAATATTTTAAGTATAAACTATTTTGAAAATATACAACACACCAGTTTTACCAACATTTTTATATGGGTCAGAAAACTGGACTCTAACAGCTTTACAAAGACGAAGAATTGAAGCGGCAGAAATGAAGTTACTGAGACCTCTGGCAGGCTACACCCTTTATGACCACAAAACAAACCACTACATACGCCGCGAACTACAGATTACAGGCATACTAGACAAGATAGATGAATACAGACGGAACTGGCTTTCACACTTGCAAAGAATGCCACAAAACCGAATCCCTTTGAAATCATACCACT
>Ga0123357_10012624_pt1 | contig 10903 bp, 6 predicted proteins | sample TergutEmb28metaG_FD_89873 | JGI IMG/M metagenome (GOLD analysis project Ga0123357, IMG submission 89873) | Embiratermes neotenicus P4 segment gut microbial communities from Petit-Saut dam, French Guiana - Emb289 P4 | ecosystem: Host-associated > Arthropoda: Insects > Digestive system > Gut ... | reverse complement strand
TGGCTTCTCCCCCCCCCACACTTTCACAGCACAAAAATTTAAAGGACCTCGACAACAAGCGGGTGGGGGTCACAGACAATAAGACATCCCCCCCCCCCCCCCCCCCCGATGCTTATATAACCACACGGACAAGAATGCGTTTTACACATCAATACACTCCAAGCCAATCACACCCAGACATCACACAGAGTAATAAGATAAGTTTCAGCTTGTACACCCTTAATAATCACCACGTCGAAAAATTTTTTACTGAACAATTATTAAGAAAACACTCAGAAGATCATTTCTAATTAACCTGCAGATGTTAATGAGGTTCGCATCTTATGGCAAGCACCAAACTTATTTCAGGCATCCGTAGTTCCGTTAACGAGGCCGATCCTCTATGTTAGACAGCAGCGGTTCTGAGCCTATGCTGCTCCCGGCGCACTCGGGACATTCCTCTGTTTTCTCGGGGCACCTTGGAACAAGGACATGGCGCAGGCCCCTACCGAGGACCCAAAATTCCGGAGTGAATTGTGTAAGGTCAGTTATTAAGGCTTTGTGCTCGACTCACCTGAGTTGATACACACTGTATTCGGGGAGGGGGGAAAGGAATTCAATAATCACGCTGAAAATATTGCGCACAATCGTACAAAATAGATTTGTGCACTCCTAGTATAAGCACACTTTATTACTGATTACAAACTTTCGCTGGGTTCTGAATGTTGTATTCTTTCTTTTGGTGATTCCCCGACGTCTGCCGACGTTTGGGAACACTTCTGCTCCATCGTCGTAGCTGGTGTACCTATGAAGATGGAACAGTGTTCCGAAACGTCGGCACATAAAATTCAGACTCCGGGGAATCACCCAAAAGAAAGAAAACAACATGAGTATATTTACTGCATTTTTATATAATTTTCTTACTGAATAAAATGTAATATTTAAAACAGTTCAGTTTCGACACATATATATTTCTAAAACATAAGTACATGGTACCCAAATTTTATATAATGGAACCCCCACCACTTACCTTAACTCTGTGCGCGGACGCAAGTATAAGGAACACCTTGATAAGTTTTCCATTTACGAATTTTAATTGGCATGCATCATTTTGTGTACTCAAATCTTATACTGAAACCTTTACGGCAAAGTGCTTGAGAAGCACCACTGCCGAGCTCGGAACGATCGGATGACAGCAAATAAGGAACAGAAGAGAATGCGAATAGGAGGCCGCAACCCCGTCACAGGTACTATCTCAGCACTTTGAAGGTTCTGGGGAAAACCCCGAAATAATGCTAGCATATCGCATGTTCCTGCCGCAATTCGACAACGGCAACTTCCTAATGCCAGAAATGTTGCCAACTTAACCTCTGAATCCATTTCGCGAAAAGTGAAATTCGATGTCAAATGCACGTAGAGCTAACTTACTCTACAAGAACTGCTGTGCTTAAATACGCCCTACGCCAAGAAGAAGAGGTATTAACCCACACTTGACCATTATGTACCGACATTAAATTCGTCACAGAACGTTTGGAGCGCAAGTCCATACTAAATTTTATCGAAATTCGTTCGGCAGTTTCCAACACCAAACATGCTCTCCGACAGCAGGCCTTCCCAGTGGAACTGAGGTACATGCTTTGTTTTCTCGCAGATGAATTAAAGGAATCCGTAGTCGGTACAGTGGCTAGGCTACCAGCTGGACGGCCCGGAGTTCGAATGCCCGCCGAAGCGAGGGGTTCCCCTCTTCTCAAAAGCGTCCAGACCGGCTCCGGGGCCCAATCCGCCTTGTGTTCAATCGGCACAGGAGGCTCCTCCGGGGTAAAGCGGCCCGAGCCTTAGGCTGACCACTTACGTCAACGTAGTGCGGAGGTTAAGAATAAGTGCAGCTTATACCTCCGCGCCCCTTATATGCCTCTAGGGAGTGTGCACAGAAATTGCGAAAAGCGAGTATTAACTTCGTCATGTCAATCCGCACTGAACAACTCGGCTCCCACTGCACGGATTTTCATGAAATTTTATGCTTGAGAATTGTTTGAAAATCTGTCGAGAAAAATCAAATTGTATTAATATCTGACAGGAATAACAAGGCACTTTAGATGAAGACCAATGTACATTTATGATTATATCTCGGTGTATCCTTCTTAGAATGAGAATTGTTTCATACAAAAGTTATAGAGAAAATCGAAATATTTTGTGTTCGATGACTTGTTTAACGAAAATCGTGCCGTTCATGAGATAATGTGGAAAAATATAGTAGGGCCACAGACGACAATAAGGCGCATGCGCTCTCAGTGCCGGATAACTAAGGCAAAAACACACAAGCACACTTAGAATATTTCATACTTCTCGCATTTGCGTGGCAGCAATGGTTATACGGGCGCGCTTCTGTTAGGTCTGCGTTACAAACATACACGCCCGCCTTCTTTCGGTCAATCAGCAATCAGTCGAACAATACAGACGTTGATATGAAGATTCAGGGCAGCATTCCTGTTACGCATTCGAGGTCCTGAGTTCATATCTCGGTCCTAGGACCAGCCATCCTGAAGCCTTTCGTCAGCCACTCCAATCACATGCGGCACAGTGCATCAAAAGGAGCTATGGTCGCTGCATTCCGTAACATTTCAAATTCTGTGCTCACTATTCACCCCACCACCCCCCGCCACTTCGACTGGGCTGATGTCCTTATTAACACATACTGGAGTGATTCTGCAGTCATCTCGGCTCCCATGTTTATCTCGCTCCACTCGCGCAAGAATTTGTATGCCTCACTGTCCTGGAGTGGGGTCACATACATAGCACAAGGATTAAGGAGGTAAACTCCAAGGTGCAGAACCTTTCTTGAAGAAAGTAAAGTTGACCCTGTTCACAGGGCCTATAGAGGGAGCAGGGGTATGGCTCTACTCGATCGTAACAACGGTAATAGGAGGAGGCGAGCGGTCAAGAAGCCCCGGCCGCTTTACGTCCGGAACCCCCCCCTTAACCGGTACTCAGTGAATAATAAGCTGCGGAAGGGGGGCGCCATTGTCTGTCTGCACGTTTTGGACGGAAGTATCTTGCCACTGTACAGATTCGAAGCCCGGACCATCCAGCCCCCTACCCGTCACGATACTGAATGAGTTAAACCGGTTCCTACCGAAGGATTGTTACAGCTCAAACTAGCCCCTCACTTGCCCGTATCCTGCGCTAGATGAATCCAGTACACGCGCCCCCACCCTATTTCGTTACGATTAATTTTAACATCCTTCCATCTAAGCCCGACTCTTCCAAATATCCTCTTTACTACAGATTTAGCCATTAAAATCCAGTACATAAACGTGGTGCTGGTCCCAGTGGCCGCGCGGTCTAAAGCGTAGGTCTGCGGCCGCTCGCCTCCTGAGAGTGTGGGTTCGAATCCCATCGGGGGCATGGATGTTTGTTGTGCGTGTTGTGTGGTGCCAGGTAGAGGTCTCTGCGACGAGATGATCACTCGTCCAGATGAGTCCTACCGACTATGGTGCGTCGTCGTGTGTGATCTAGAAACCTCGTGAATGAGAAGGCCCTTGACAACTTGGGGCTGTCGCGCCATAAACAAACATACAAACACGTGGTTCTTTCAACAGCAGGGGTCACTTTCCTGAACAACACCGCGGCTGGCGAGGTCTTCAGGAGACACTCGAGATTCGGGAAACCCCCGTCACTGGCGACTTTGAGCAAACTAAGTCTCTCTAAGCCTGTTGTCTCTAAAACACCAAATGTGTTACATGTATAAAATAAATTTTGACACAACATGTACAAAGGTATGAAGTCCATAGTTTTAAGTACCATGCCACGCAAGCATACAGAAGCAGCAAAAGTATGGCTCCAAGTTTTAACCTCGGTCCGATAAGATCAGCTTAACGCTCTGTCCTCTCTACACCCAACGAAAAAGCGCCCCCCTCCCCGCCCACCGACAGTACCCAATGAGTGCTAGGCTTCGCGGGCCCCAGAGTTTCTCTTTACGCTTCAAAGAAAAATACAAATCTCTTGCCTCGGTCTTTTAGCCCGTAGCCCTGTACCCAATAAGCCCCCCACCCCACCCCACCCGGCTTCCCATAACCTGCAGGAACTGTCACGTAATGACGCAAGGCAATAGGACCTAGGAGCTATGAAAATTAGTTTTGAATATCACTGTAGTCCAACCCACTGAAAAATAGTGTCTTTTGGCGCGATCACTCCTTACGTGTGATACATACCTTACAAACCTCGAGATACTTACTTCTTTACTCTCTGGCGTACAGTCCTTCTTGACGGGCTAACCGGTCCTCAGCTATTGAAGAAATTCACCCAATTTTATGGAACCCGAAGGTTTACTACAAAATTCACAAGTGCCCAGCACTGTCCCTATCCTGAGCCCAATCGATCCAGTCCATGTCCCCACATCCCACTACCTAAACATCAATGTTAATATTATCCTCACGGAATAAAAGGGGGAAAACGACACAAACTGATACCTGCGGACGGTGAGGGAAAGCTGTACATTATACGGGGAGAACGCCTTACAAGTTCGACAGCATATTTATATCGCAGCGTTTCCGTCATCAGCTTGTTCCTTGAACGTCACGTCAAGGTACGCTGATTACACGATACGGGAAAGTTCTAATTGGGTGGCTGAGCGCGGCTGGATTTCAAAACACGAACCACGTGATCAAGTCACATAGCAGTTGGTTTCCCCTTCATGTCCTGGCCGCGGTGAAGGACACAGCAGTACCGACCTTACTTCTTTACTCGACGAAGCTAAACGAAAGCGTGGTAGAAGTGGCAACGTCCGCAAAGGCAACCAACAGGATAAGGGCAGGTGAAGGAACCAACGTCCTTCTACGTGTCCCCTTGCTGCAGCTAGCTTGGTGGCATCAGCAGTCATAATTACGGATTCGTAATGCATGCACCTGTGTCGCATTCACACCAGAACCAGCACGCCTTATTCCATCCTCTCGCCCGTTCTGGAATGCCGAGTCATTTAATGACGCCCCTTACAGTGCCCAACAGACTGGTACAGGAAAACCCATAGATATTCAAGGAATGTCACGTGGCTACGCCTGAGCGTGTAAGACTGCGATGTACCAAGAAAGGCGTGGCATGGCGTTAGGATGGCACGGACAGTACAGAGGGATATTAAGAGAACAGAGAGTGGCGTCAATGTAATTCATGAATAAGACTGGTTCCTACCTCACACAGAACACATCCCGTGTTCATTAGAAGGACCAATCGGTTAACACTGCGCGAATATAATATATTGTGAGAATTGCACCATATACATCGAGTAGGCAAAATGCACAAGTACCTTAGTGCTGCAAAAGGTGGCATGCAAAAGTTGCCGCTACGACAGGGGAGCACGAATTTTCTAAAAATCTAGAAGCCGCCAAAAGGGTGCCAAGAAACAAGTTCCGCACCGAGGACTCACGTGTTACGAGCGATCGTACAGTGACTTGTGCACCCCTGTGCTAGGCTCTAAAACGATTACATTGAAAAGGAAAATAAGGAAACTGGAGCTTTCATCAGAATTTTAGAGTTTCAACAAAGTAGAAGCCAATATTCGCGCACTGTTACGCAATTTATCCCGCAATGACCCCGTTCAACTCTTCCGCCTTAACTCAGCCAAATTTTGCGGCCATTCCTCCCCGGACCTAAGATAGCTCAGTCCACTTGACTACGGACTGGATGACGGAGGAAACCCGGCACAAGATAAAATGTATATTCTATTCCGAAACGTTCGTACCAGCTCTTGCGGCTCAGCAGCCTTCCTATTCAGCGGAAGAGGCGCTTTCCTTGGAAGGTAATGCGGCCGGGGCGCAAAGCTAGCCGTTCAACTCTACGACGTTTAAGCATTTGCCCTCGTGGCACGCACAAGAACGTTTTACATTTACATAGTACTCAAAAGTCCCATACGCGCTAAGGTACAAGCTAATTTAATCCTTGATCTGTTGACCGATATAATATTCAGTGACGAGCACGGATTTGTGCAGGTCCGCACTGCGCAACTAGCTCCACTTGCTCGACTGTTCTGGAACGCATACCAAATAATGTTCTAACTAACGACTATATTCACGTTGCAACTCTAATGCTGACTGACAAATTACGCGGCAGAGCGCGGCGCCAGCTGACGACCGGACGTATAATCTTGTGGTCAGTAGAGTTGCTAAACTGTGGAAGCTGAATGACCCAATTCAAGGTTATGACTTCAGACCCGTACAGAGCGAGGAATGGGAAAGCAAATCAGCATTTAAACTTGCGCAAACTTTGTACTTTCTCAGCATTCATACAATGTCTAGAAAGCTATGGATATTAAATTGGTAAGCACCATTTCATTTACAAACACACTCGCCGATGATTAACCGCCTAACACAACACTTATTAAAAAATCCATGATCATCTACATGTTTCGGTTATGTTAAGTCATCCCCAGGGCAAGTACTATATGAGATATCTCGGGTTGTAAGAATATTACGTGAACAGTTGTGCATTATCGTTTTACATAGTTGTATACAGGTCGAGGGCCGATACCAATGGCCGCGAAGTCTAACGCGTTGGTCTGCGGCCGCTCGCTTGCTGGAATCGTGGGTTCGAATCCCGTCGGAGGCATGGATGTCTACTGTGAGTGTTGTGTGTTGTCAGGCAGACAGGTTTCGGCAACAAGCTGATCACTCGTCCAGAAGTGTCCTGCCGAGTGTGGTGCGTCTGTGATCATGACGCCTCGATAATGAGGCCTTGACCCTATAGGGGCGGTCGAGCCATAAAAAAGGCCTAGAATGGGCTTAACATAGCTGCAACATGTAGCTGTCACTGGATTCTGCCAAATAAATGCTGCGTAAGACGGTTAATTATATGTATCTACAAAATGCCGATAATTAAGACGGACAGTTACTAATCTAATCAAGAAATTTCCCGCATTTTACGGAAACCGAAGATACATCGCCGTGATCTCATAAGCCCACCATATGTCCCTATCCTGAGCCATATCAACCCAATCCACGCCCCCATCCTGTTTCCTGAAAAAACATTACAGTATTATCCTTCCTTTTACGCTTACGTCTTCCATGGGGTCTCAGGTTTCCTCACCAAAAGTGTATATGTACCTCTCCTCTGTAACTGCCACATGCCTCGCCCATCACTGTTGCCCCTTCTCTATTACACACAACCACCATCGGCCTATGTTCCTCCCTCATTGTGACAGGGCATGTTTCACAGCCACGGAAATGAACAGGCAAAATATTACGTTGATAAATTTCTGATACGTACATTACCGACCGGCACAGGGGCAAGTTTTCATCCGAGTACTTCGGTCTTCCCCTATCAGTGTCACTCCACCACTGCTACATATTCATTAATCCATCAATGATGCTACAGAATCACAAGAATTGACAGCATTGTTAAACACCACATAACAAAGTTTTCTGCATTGGAGAGAAAAGTAAAGTTGTGCCTGTGTACGCCACGAAGGCATATGGAGCTAAAAGCTCTGGCCGTTTTACAGCACAGAAAACATCTCTAGCTTCTGCTGAAAATTCGCATTCATGGCGTGCGTAAGGACAACAGATCTGTTCACCATTCTAGTGCATTCTACAGCGGAGTCAACCTTTGAAATCCGAAGGAACTCGAAGATGGAGCAAATCGCGTTACGATAATGCCTAAGGGCGTGTTATTTATCACGATGTAACTGAATATCAAGACCGAGCCACAATGTAACCAGTGTAAGTGTAGGAACTGGCAAGCTAGCTGGGCATGGCCGAACTGCGCCTTTCAACCACGTTAATATCAAAACAACAACCAAGCTTGCAGCTATTTAAAAAATAATTGCAGCTCGAGGGAAGACGAATTGTTGCAGCCTCCCATAAGATGAGTAACGATCGGTAGTCGCCGTTCGTCGCGTGGCTGAATGACGTCACCAGACGCCACTGCCAAACACACATGGATCGATTGTACGAGGCAATCTCTTCCCACAAACGTATACAACCGTCGGCGAGACATGACGTCACAACGAGTTGTCTCATCCAACCAATCGCGCCGCGACGGCGAATGCGAACATATCTGAGAACCACGCCTAACCCCTACAAATAGTTCCGCATCTTACCGCTCTCAGCGCCACGTTACCCATACCCATGCAAAATAACGTATGTAAGTTACAATGACACAACTGCAACGAAGGGAGAAAACATGTAGATATGACGAAATGTGCTTTAAATATACTTCCAGAAGACATGTTCAAACAAGTGAAAGGCGTCGCAAAGAACGTAATGCAACACGCCAGCTGAATCATGTAACCCGCAAACACGTTGACTTATTTCTCGGGTATTTTTGTGACATCACGTCCAAGTCTATTGGGCTGCTAATCCGTCACTCAGCACCTTCGAACAACACAGACTGGATTCTGTGATATTTCGTGCGCACTACACACAAGTGAAAAATAATCCCATGGCCGTAACTTCTTTTAACCGCACTACCAGCACATGGCGGTCGGGATAGCTCTGTCGGTACAGCAACTCGCCACGGGCTGGACGGTCCGGAGATCGAAACCCGGTGACAGCGAGTCCGTGCCGTCCAGACCAACCCTGGAGCCCACCCAGCCTCCTGTACCAATGCGTACCGCGTCACACCCGGCGGTAAAAATGCCGGGGCGTGGCGTTATTGCCCACTTCCTTCCAGTGCCGAGATGCGAATGGGTTGGAGATACACCTCCGCCTCCCATCTGTGCCCTGGCACTGCTGTTAAAATCTGGAGAGGCCACACAAAATTTGACCCGTATGTTAATGAGACAGACATCGTTAAAATTATAGCGCAGCGTTTTCTAACTCCATCTTATCCGTAAGTCGCTACTAACCGGCAACTAAAGCATTGCTCGCCAATTGTGTTCAAGGATTTATTGTGTTGTGATATGAGGTTCACATAGTGCTGAATGTTAACAGTATTCCTCCTGGTATATGACGCCGTGCAGTCTGATACATCGGAACTTCCGTTTCAAACGAAATTTCTACATCCGTCTTAAGGGTATTACCGTCTGCCCAACAGTGGACCCTTTCCTGAGAGACAAAAATCCAACGTACCTCATCCCTATTCGCTGAAGAACGATAGAAAAAGTATCCAAAAACCTACGCCTAGGCCTTACTTAGAGTTTTCCGACTAATAAACCGTATACATTTCTCACACGTATCTTGCATGCTACGTTCCAAACCCGTCACCCGTCTCCATTCGCTTATCCTGAAATGGTACAATTTACGAGGCCTGTCATATGCAGTGTTACGTCACAGAAGTCAGTGCACTGTCGTCCCGCCTGTTTCGTTCGTTACGGGGCCCACAAATTGCAAAGCAAAGCCGTAGTACATCCCACGCAAGACCGTGATACATGGCTGACGTGAATAAAAGCGGACACGTCCGTACTGACATGCAGGTGACTGGTTCATTCACAACGCCGGATTTGACAGGATGAGACGACGTGTTCACAGCTAAACAGGGGCATGCGCCGTCAATTCTGGGCACAACAAAGTAATCAGACGTATGGGAATATCAGATAACCGCCTGAAGAGATCACAGCGGCGACCACGGCAGCTCGGTAGGTTTGGCGACTAGGTAATGGGGTGAACGACCGAGGCATGGTGGTTCGATTCCCGGCATGGGGAATTTTTCTTCCCTTCGAGGAGTCTAGACAGACGCTGCGGACCGCCCAGTCCCCATTCAATTGCTGCCCCACTCCATCTACTACCTCCCTCTCCCGCTAGTCTTTGTGTCTGAATATCTTTGTACGAGCCACTCCTATGTGCCTGAGGTGAACACCAGATGTGGCGATCAACTGGCTACTGAGTGCCGGAACTTTCCCCATTAAAACAGGCCCGGAAGTCGACTATCGTCACTGAGCTTTCTAGGTTTTCCTCCATCACACCGGACAGTATTTGGAACTCGTCCACAGCCGCTTCATACCACATCCTCTCCAATTCATCAGTCATTACTCATCTCACAATTCGACGCTATACAGCCTGAACTACCGACGGCGCCGTTACAAAACAATTATATTGCGCACGACGTTTAATGCAACAATAAGGCGCGTTCGTGCAATCGTTGTTGCAGTGGAAAAACAGCTACACACATTGAGATAGTACATATGCTGCTGCTGCTAATATTACTAGAATATTAATGCTCTTCACAGTACGTTTATTGCATGCTATTTTATTAGAATCCAACCAAATACAATGATCAGTTTCTCTACAAACCTTATTATTTGGACTGCCGTATGTCCAAAATGTTGCGGCTCTTACTAAACCATCATCTCGGAGATACCGCTCTCGACCACAATTATTTATATATATATATATATATTCGGTATTGTTACATACACTGCAATTGCTTATTTATACTACTGATCGGCCTTTATTTATAAGTATGTTGTTGTTATTTTGATCACAGCAATACACCCAGTTTTCTTTGTTTTTAAAAACTAAATTTTAACTGTTTTCAGTTATTTATAAGCTAACTTTTGTGACCAAATGGAGAGTTTGAGACATTTATCATAACGCCGTGAGGTTCCACTTTCACAGCTTGGGAGTTAATTGTATTCTTAATACTCTTGCAAAGCTACCCTGATGATGATCGCAAAAGCGATCAAAACATGTTGGTAATAGTATCTGATACAACATATTGTACACACGTGCATTTGTTGGTTTTAATACGTAAGCTTTTTATTCCTTAATGCAAGGATATGGAACATATTAACCAATGAAGTTCTATTGCCATAAGAAACGCAGGACATGCACGATAAGGCGATGTTAAATGGTACTGATCCAGACAAAACTCAGTATCTTATGTTTATTGGACCGTGCATCATTGTGATAGTTGAAGAATAAAAGACCAACTTGATGTCACTTGCTATTTTATTTCACTTCTTATGGGCTCAACATGTTTCGGACATTAATATATCCAT
>Ga0123357_10012623_pt1 | contig 10903 bp, 10 predicted proteins | sample TergutEmb28metaG_FD_89873 | JGI IMG/M metagenome (GOLD analysis project Ga0123357, IMG submission 89873) | Embiratermes neotenicus P4 segment gut microbial communities from Petit-Saut dam, French Guiana - Emb289 P4 | ecosystem: Host-associated > Arthropoda: Insects > Digestive system > Gut ... | reverse complement strand
CACTCGTGTCATAGTTGTCCTTAGACTTCCAAGTACTTTACGCAGGTGGCAGCTGATCTGTTATCTTGTGACGTCAGAGCTACCGTGCACTGTAGCGCACACGTCAAGGTCACTCCATTACAAAGTCTCGTCGGGCAGGCGCATTGGACAAGTATGACGTCACGGACGGCGTATAGTACGTCGACTCCGATGACGCCCACACTTTTCTCTGGCTATTATCTCCGTAACCGTTCTACTTTGGACATAGGTGTTTTGGGTCATATCGGTATAGTATAACATAAGGAACACCCTCCCGAAGTCTGGTCCGTTCCTCCTGTTACACCCCGTATATGTATACAGATACACACACACACTTAGCAAAAGTAAAGCATCCCGTTACAGGCCTGGAGTGGTCCAGAGGGTTCCAGGAAGTTAAGGTTCCAAGATTTCATTACAAAGGCACAGGATGGTGGTTAGGTTGTCAGCCCTTCGCATCGGCCGCCTTTACCACCAGGAAATGCTCCTGGTACTCATTTCTGTTAGAGACTGAGTCGACCCCAGGGCCATAGTGCGATCGGAAGGATTTTATGTCAATGAAAAATTCCAATGGCACCAGCTGGGATCGAACCAGGGACCTTCCAACCTGTAGCACAGCACTTTAACCACTGTGTCACCGCGGTCCCTAAACACAATTGGTGTCCTTGTAATAATTTATAATGTGTACCTCCTTTATACTTTTACAATTACTATAATAATTTTAATGTTTTAGCAATCCGTGTACAACATTTATGTTAAAGTTACCACAGACAACACAACTAGGCCTACTGTTGGCATTAATTATAAAGAACTATAGATGTAAATGGGATGCCATGACACTGACGAACAATACATTGTATAGAGCGGCATTTCAGTTTTTGTAAATATCTTGGCCTGATGATGGCCTGCGTTGGGCGAAAATAGTCTCCGTTATTTAAATTAATACAGCGTAAGATAATTGTGTTTGACGAAGTGTATATTATATTTCATTTTAACCTTAACCCGTTAACGTGGAAAATATGGTGAGCTCCTAATAACGCCAGCAAATGGCAGATGGGATTCAATTCAACGTTTAAAGGGTTAATACTGACCTAGTGCTACTCTGTCTATGGATTGCACAGTGGAGAGATTGCGACTATCTGTCCGAGCCTTGGCGCGCAGCTTCAAAATAATCTGCGTGCACGTTCGTCAGATCGCGGTCGTCGTTGTCGGGTCTAACTACTGTCTGCATGACGAAACACAGCCACACACTGCACCGACCGTTATACACAGAGCCACACAGTGCACCGACTGTCATAAACTGAGCCACACACTGCACCGACCGTTACAAACAGAACCACACACTGGACCGACCGTTACAAACAGAACCACACACTGCACCGACCGTTACAAACAGAACCACAAACTGCACCGACCGTTACAAACAAAACCACACACTGCACCGACCGTTATGCACAGAGCCACACACTGCACCGGCCGTTATAAACACAGCCACACAATGCCTGACGGTAAGCGGAAAGTGTCATTAACCCTTTAAAGCCCAGTGGTTGCTATATGTACCACCAGTTTAACACTCAACAACTCTACATTCTGCCCACACATTGTATTTATGTGTTTTGTGTGGATCTGAGAACAAACAGTGATTATTTCCCTATACAGCATTAACTTACTGGTTTGTATAACAGAGACGGAGTGTGTTTACTGTGCGGTACGGACTGGATATTTAAATAAAAATAGCTCTGTAATTCTCTCTTCAGTAGTTTGCAAGAAAAATAAAAAGACGGCCGTATAAGAAAACAGAGTGGACAATAGAAACGCACTTCTGTCTGGACCCAATTTGTTCCATACTCTGTTGCTGGCTCTACAGAAATGCACTGCTTTGTTCCCTAGTACACAAAGAGAAGCTTGTATAATGGCTGACAGTTGAACAGTGGGCTGTTGTTATAATTCGCTGCCATCGTGCCGGAACATGTGGCTTGTGAGGACATTTTGTAGCTGTTCTTGAATGCCGTGCCTTCGTTAAGGGTTTGCAGACTTTCCTTGCTATCCGCAAGGAGGTGTGGGGGTGTGGGGTGGCTGTCACAACGGCTGTTGAACAGATCAGGCTCGTTTGATTGTTCATGGTGCAGTGGTTTGCTTTTGCACTGCAAGCCCTTCCATCTTGCCCACACCGCGATGTCATGTACGTGATTCATGCAATAAACCCCCATTATATCCCGGCAGTTCTCTGTAATGGTACACTGAAGTCTGTTAGAATTTATCGACATTCTGATATTCTGTGGGTGGATGGGGGAGAGGAATGTTGCTGGCATCTTGAGGGTGCCGTGTAATGGCCGCACATTTCTACAAAACGTCAGGTTTCTACCAAAATACACGAAGTCACGTGGTGCTCGATCTCACGCAGCCCAAACCGTCCAGCAACTCCTGTGTCCATCTTTTTCTAAGAAGGTTGTTACTTTTAAGTAAGCTAACTGTAGAATAGAGTCGTTCTGCAGAATCTGACAGCTCGTCAGCGAGTCCGGAAATTCCACGCATTTTATGGAAGCCGAAGTTTCATCACCGCATTCTCCATGCGCCCGACACGTGTCCATAACACGAGCCAGATTAAGTCAGTCCAAGCCCTCCACTTTTTATTTAAGATTGATTTTAATATTATCCTCCCGTCTATTCTTAGGTCTTAGCAGTGATCTCTTTCTTTCATATTACTCCACGTGACCTCTGTACGCAATTATTTTTAAAATCAGAAATTTCGTGTCGCTCTCCGCCCACCCTCTGTATATGTTTCATCCGGCTGTCCTACCAATCACATCCCACACGGTGTTTAGAGCTTGCCGTCTTCACCTCACATCTCTCTTCTTTTTCACTGCAGTTCAGCAGAGTTCTGCTGAACCTATTTCTGTAAAATCTATTGTTGTGTTTTCTGACGATAGCCGTTGTGTGCAGGGATACAAGAAATTGCTTTCTGAGAAATACGAGCAACGCGCAGTAGTCTTTTGTTTCGGCGTTTTATTGTAACTTACAGTTGGGAGAGTATCGTAGTGCGGCAACTATCAGCTTGGGAGAGTATCGTAGTGCGACAACTATCAGCTTGAGAGAGTATCGTAGTGCGACAACTATCAGCTTGAGAGAGTGTCGTAGTGCGACAACTATCAGCTTGAGAGAGTATCGTAGTGCGACAACTATCAGCTTGAGAGAGTGTCGTAGTGCGACAACTATCAGCTTGGGAGAGTATCGTAGTGCGGCAACTATCAGCTTGGGAGAGTTTCGTAACGCGACAACTATCAACTTGGGAGAGTATCGTAACACGGCAACTATCAGCTTGAGAGATTATCGTAACGCGGTAACTATCGGCTTTGGAGAGTATCGTAGCGCGGCAACTATCAGCTTGGGAGAGTATCGTAACGCGGCAACTATCAGCTTGGGAGATTATCGTAACGCGGTAACTATCGGCTTTGGAGAGTATCGTAGCGCGACAACTATCAGCTTGAGAGATTATCGTAACGCGGTAACTATCGGCTTTGGAGAGTATCGTAACGCGGCAACTATCAGCTTGGGAGATTATCGTAACGCGGTAACTATCGGCTTTGGAGAGTATCGTAGCGCGGCAACTATCAGCTTGGGATAGTATCGTAACGCGGCAACTATCAGCGTGAGAGATTATCGTAACGCGGTAACTATTGGCTTTGGAGAGTATCGTAGCGCGACAACTATCAGCTTGAGAGATTATCGTAACGCGGCAGCAATCAACTTGAGAGAGTATCGGGCTGGATTCAAGTGGCTTAGTACAGCAAATAGCGGCAGGCTTTTGTGAGCACGATAATGAATCATCTAGTTCGAAAAATGGACAGGAATTTGAGTAACACGGCAACTGTCAGCTTTTCGAAGCTAGTTCCTCTCTGCTGGGTTTATGACTTCCCTAACATGTCCACCCAGAATTTACAGGCTAAGTAGCTAGTGTTTAATTTCGTCTACGTTAAAACTTCAGGTTTGAGGGTGCAGAAAGGTGGCCTATGTCAACCTACAGTGTCGTGTTGCTGTAAAGCATACCTGCTGACCAGCATGAGAACTTTACGTTTGAAGAACCCTGAAGTGCTCTCAGTGCGGCAGACGGAACTGGCCTGTTAGTGCACGAGAGAAGCTACATTACACGAGGACACGTAATTGTTGTACTTAAGTGAGATAACGGCGCTGTCAATTAGTGAAGTTATCCAGCGTCAGGGACACACCGTGACTGGTGGAATGATACCGACAGGCGAAACTGTCGCACTACCACTCTATCCTTGGACTGGTGTTAGATTGAAACCGTGCCTCCACGGTGAAAAGGCCAGAGATTGACGTCCCTATTCCTATTGACCCTTAAGAGCCTAGTGGTCACTATATTTACCACCAGTGTAACATTCAGCAAACCTAGGTTCTGCCCACACATTGTATTTATGTGTTTCGTGTGGATCTGAGAACAAACAACGATTATTTCCCTATACAGCATTAACTGACTGGTTTTTATAACACAGATTTGACCCTTCAAAATCCATTGGTCACTATATTTACCACCAGTGTAACATTCAGCAAATCTGCGTTCTGCCCTCACAGTGTATTTATGTGTTTCGTATGGATCTCAGAACAAACAGCGATTATTTCCCTATACAGAATTAACTGACTGGCTTTTATAACAGAGACGGAGTTCGTTTACTGCGTGGTACGGACTGGGTCTTTATATACCTAGAGTTTACGTAAACAGTGTCTTTAAGCTGTTATACGTCAGGCCAGAAAGTTATATAACAGAATGGAAGTGAGAATCCAACACATCTCTGCTTTACGCGGAGTTGAATGACCAGTTATTTACCGCTTTACGAGCGAGGAAAGAACCCAGGCACCCTCTGGATAGGAAGCTGCATGAACTCCTTATTCGGTCCGGCTGTTATGAAGCAGAGAACAGTTGTGTGTTCTTTCTCCGGCTGTCCAGCCAATATTCTCTTCATTATGTGTACCCATGTTGTTCTATTTGCATTTACTTCCTGCTGTCGCCTTTAATTCCTTGTTTTAACTTAATGAGATTCGCTTTCGGTTGAGGGTGCTGTCAAAAACAGCGCGTGACGCTGTTGTTGTACATGGCATTAGAGGCCGCTGCGTGTTTCCGGATATCGTGCAAGGCGTACCGGTTTTGAAAGAGACACGTTCTTCATTAAGGCTAACGTCATAAGCGGACGGAGCCGTGTGTCTGCTGACTTCAGCCTTTTGTTTCTTGCGGGTTTCATAACAAACAGCTAATGATGTGCTCTGTAGAACGCTGTGAACCTGTTGTTCTTGGTAATGGAGACACAGTGTGTTTTACGTGAGAAGGGAATGACGTCTTACGTGGTGCTGATGCTTTGGATCAAATAGTGGTTGATACATAAATTTCAGCCGATTTTGTTCAGTTTGTACCTACTTTGACCGTCGTCAATGATTTAAACAAATGCTTCGCAACAGCGCGCGTCAGCTGCGGGTTTCCTTGTCGTCGTGACCAGGGAGCGAACAATGGTTTTCTTTAAGATTGAGGAAAACGGCTACAGAAACACACAGAGTGCATAAAACTGTTTATGGAAATGAAGCGTCCTCTCTCAGGCGTGTCTGTGAATGTGTTAAAACGTCCGTAGAGTAACTCGAGGGTTAGAAATTGATCCAAAGACTGGGAGGCAGACAAAGTCTCTAAACCCTCAAAAACACTTTCATTTTTCGCGAAATGGCAGCCAGAGACCGTCGAATGACCCTGAAATTGATGCAGTATTAACTGCATGTTAACCGGTAGAAGACTGTCCAGGCTGTTCGTGGTGACGTCGAACAGACGACTTCGTGAGTGAAATTTCTTGCGCACAGCCTCACGGTTGAGCCAATACAGCACAGAGTTACGACTGATAAAGACTTTACCCATGCTTCCTAGTGGAGATCAGCCATCCGTCTCGTCTGTCCTTGGGGCAGCCGATGTTTCGGTATTTTCTTGAATGATAGCCGCCCTGGAGACCGAAGATTTCGTGACGTCGAGGACGTGAAGTGGAAGATGAACTCCAAATTAAAAAAAAAAAATTCTTTGGACTCTTTGTTGTGTGCGCAGGTGTTAGAAAGACATGGGTAGCGCGTCGCAGTGAAGTGAGAATTACTTTCAAGGTGAATAATACAACAGTATTTTATTTGGTGTGTCCGACATCTGCTGTTACAGACCGATTTCCGGGAGTTTATTGCTTGATATATTATGTTTATATACCCAGGACTTGAAGGATTTTAGCCTGATGTACCTTTGCTATTGCTCTGCTCGAATATTTTACTTTGCTGTACTTCAGAATGCTTTGTTTCCTGTAACCAGCAGCTGGGCATAAAAATTGCGATGAAACAACTGCATACAGAAATTTAACGGCCAAATCTTGTGGGAAGCGATCATTTGGAAGAACGTTCAAGAGAGGATTACATCTTGATGGATCGCTGAGGAAGGAGATTTTGAACGTCGGAGGGTGATCGGACCCAGTAGCGGGCTTTGTCAGAGATGTGTGTGTGGGTATGTCAGAGAAAATGACTATGAGGCTGCGGGAAGAACAGAATTTATTGCTGTGCGTTAAAATGAAATACACGCTTTCTTTTAGAGCGACTGTCTTTTCTTTCAGAGTTTCCGTGACCGGACTGCAGACGTTGGTATTACTTTCTTTTTCACTCGATAGCTACTGTAACGTTATAGTCATTCGGGGTCACGCTTATTCTGCCAGGGTCTCTGTGCAACGGTCGATAGGTCACCAGACAAAACAGGTCGATAATGTGGAAGGCTGTGGACCGACCTCGGAACTGTTACACACGGGCAAGCGTACGAGGGATGAGGCATCGAGCGTAAATATGGAGAGGTGTGAGGTACTGGATGTGTGTAGATGTGAGGAGGAGGAGGAGGAGGCAGCGAACGTAAACACCTAACGAAGGATGACGTATTCAACATAAACACGTGTGGAAGAAGAGGCATGGAACATAAACACTTAACGAAGGATGACGTGTTCAACATAAACACGTGTGTGGGATGAGGCATGGAACATAAACACGTGTGTGGGATGAGACATGGAAGATAAACACTTAACGAAGGATGACGTGTTCAACTTAAACACGTTTGGAGGATAAGGAGTGGAACATAAACACGTGTGGAGGATGAAGCATGGAACATAAACACGTGTGTGGGATGAGGCATGGAACATAAACACGTGTGTGTGTGGGATGAGGCATGGAACATAAACACTTAACGAAGGATGGTGTATTCAGCATAAACACTTGTGAAGGTTGAGGCACGGAACATGCACACGTGTGGGGGAGGAGGCATGGAACATAAACTCGTGTGAAGGATGAGACATGGAACATGCACATGTGTGGGAGAGGAGGCATGGAACATAAACACGTGTGGGGGAGGAGGCATGGAACACAAACATGTGTGGATGATGAGGCATGGAACATGCACTTGTGTGGGAGAGGAGGCATGGAACATAAACTCGTGTGAAGGATGAGACATGGAACATGCACACGTGGGGGAGGAGGCATGGAACATAAACATGTGTGGATGATGAGGCATGGAACACAAACACATGTTTTGGATAAGGTATTCAGCATAGCCACGTAAGGTAAAAGTTTACAAAAGGCAACTGCAGCGTCCATCGGCGGTTAGCGTAGCGCTCGCTTGGATAGGACTATTGCTTCGCAGTTACTTCCAGGTTCAGAACCCGAGCTGAAGCTCAGCTGTCATGACTGAAGTTTAGATGGTCTACCTTATTGTCTCCAAGCGACGGCTGGGCGGCCCCTGGAACTAGAGCGTGACCGCTTCCTTCCACATCCCCTCCAATTCATTACTCACTAAACCACCCCAGCGTGTGACACCATACAGGCTGAGCCAATTATGGTGACGTTAAATGAAGTACAAATAAACTACACATTGCCACACCATTTCAGTCAGATAGACTTTAATATTATCCTCCCATGCACATGCAAATTTTACTCTGGGTATTTTCCCTTCAGATATTCCTACCACATTTTTCCATTCACTCTCAATTTATTCTATGCATGCTACATACCCTGTCATTGCTATTCCCCTTGGTGTCACTGTTCTGATATTTGGTACAGCCCACGAACTCTGAGTTTCCTCATTATGAATAATTATACTGTCTTTTTAATACACGTTTAGACAAAGTTTAGTTAAAGATAAATAAAACATATATCTTTTGTACTGATTTAAGCTGAATAAATGGGCTACATGTTTCCGCGTTAATTAGAAACCACCGGCAGGCCAGTAAAAAAATTCGTATAGCAAAGTCATAACAATATGTTGAGCTAAGACAGTGTTTAAATCTTGTAGCCCTTTACATAATGTATGTTCTCACATGGCATGCAGCACGTTACAGATAATTTTTTATGTAATAGCGTAAAATCTAATTTATGGGTTTCTTCTTCATTATGCAGAGGTCACGTGTTGTGTGTCGTTGGTGTAACAATGTTGGGAGTTAAGGTATGAATGTCATTATATCCTTGTACAAAAACGAATAAATTGAAATATATTCCATACTACTTAAACACGTACGTAATATGAATGGACATTGCCGTCATTGCTACAGCACGTCTTTGGCGTTTTTCCATATATTTATTTAAGTTGTTTTGAAGATGACGTCTGATTTTAGTCGAAACATGTAGCCATGTTCTTCTTTATCTCACCACTTGTATGCCTGTTGATGCAGCTCCTGTTTGTTCTCTCTCTCTCTCTCTCTCTCTCTCTCTATATATATATATATATATATATACAGAATTAGTTAGGCTAGGCTCGCTGGTTCTTTCTTTGCTTTTTGATTGGTTGCACGTACTTTCCTCAAGACATCTCCAGTTGCTGACCAGCTAACTTTGCTGGGGTTTTCGGCGCTGCAGTGAATGGAAATTAGAGCAGAGGATGGGAAACACAGCGCCCTGAGAGAGCACTTACAGGGTGAAGTGTCCACAGGGCATTTCGCTCAGAAATTACTGAGTTGTGGTGAAGGAAGGCTGCACATTATGACCTTATGTAGTGCTGTGACAACAAAGCACGTGTAAACCGCGTGTGGTCTCTCGCGGTCCACAGTTGGCTGTGCGATCGAGCTATCCTCCCTCCCAGAAATTAAAATAGAATAAAGTTCATCTTAGAATTCGGAAGAAATTAGAGAAGTTACTGGACTCGCAGGAAATGTTTGATGTTCCAAGCGGTGGAGTGTCACAGGATGCCTGTATCGTTTGTATCAGATGTGAAGTTACTGGACTCGCTGGAAATGTTTGATGTTCCAAGCGGTGGAGTGTCACAGGATGCCTGTATCGTTTGTATCAGATGTGAAGTTACTGGACTCGCTGGAAATATTTGATGTTCCAAGCGGTGGAGTGTCACAGGGTGGCTTTATCGTCTGTATCAAACGTTGCGGCACGACCGCAGTTAGGTCTTGTTTGCCTGCGAGTTCAGTGAGTTTGCTTCGCGCAGCAAGTGAAGGATGTGAGTGCGGACCGTGATGAGAACACAGCATACACGCAGTAACAGTTCGGAAATTTGAATCGGTCGAGGAGCAATTGTTCGTGTGCGAATTTAGTGACTGGCAGGATTAAACGCGCGTTTATCCTGCCTCAAAAAAAATAATCGACATGCAGACATTTGCATATTTCTTTTATGTTGATTTAAAGTTCGTGTTTCCATGTATCGGTAGTGTAATTACGTACAATTGATAACAAAAAGATGCAACTATTTTGATTCTGTTACTTCTAATCAGCTCTATATGTTTTGGGTGATGTTTTCGCTTATCGTCAGGAGCATATCACTCTAACTACAGCTTCTGGTATTGTCCACCGATGTTGTCAGTAGCAACATCGGTGGACAATACCAGAAGCTGTAGTTACAGTGATATGCTCCTGTTGATGGGCGAAAAACATCGCCCGAAACATGTAGAGCTGATTAGAAGTAAAAAAAATCGAAATAGTTGCATCTTATTGGTTATCAATTGTAATTCTTTTATACTGGTTGTCGCGTTTTGACAACGGCGAAGAGCCACTTACAGGGACATTATCGAGTATGGCGGAGCGCGCTGCAATTTCAGTTGCAAATTGCTGTCTTTATCAAATCTCAGTTGGCCACACTGTGCTTATTGCATTGTGGTTCAATTTCACGCCGAAATGACAATTTCAGTGAATATGAAAGCCGAATAATTATTTAAAGTTGAAAATTGAATCTTCGACATTGCTTGAGCTTGATGTGGCACTCTTCTCAGAAACGTCGGCGTATCGCCAGCTACGGCCTAACATCGCAGAGTGTCTGAATGTCCTTCAACAACGCTACGAAAACTCACCTGTTTTCTTGCCAAAGACGATACATATTAGTATTTTGTGACGGGTGGCACTGTGCGATCCGGTGGAAACTTGGCGACGTTTCGGAGAGACCTGTCTTCACCGTGTCCTTACACCCTAAAGATGTGGGGAGTGTCACTTAAACATGGGTACACTTCTACCACTCTGCACGGCGTCATGTCTTAGGGGACAGGAATCATCATCACCATCACGGTCCTGAAAACCTCAGATTTCACACTCGTAATGACGTAGCAAATTCGGTGCAATAACGATAAGCAATCAACAATGCTGCTATCTAGAGGTGTAAAGGTAAATCAGACCCATTACAGGCCCCAGGTGCCCACAGGGTTCCAGGAAGTTAAGGTTACCAGATTACGTGACAATTGCCCGGGATGGTGGTAAGGTTGCTAGCCTTACACACCGACCGCTTTTACCCCCAGGAAATATTTCTGGTACTCATTTCTGTTAGGGGCTGAGTCGGCCTCAGGGCCATAGTGCGATCGAAAGGATTATGTCAATGAAAAATTCCAATGACACCATCTGGAAT
>Ga0123357_10012622_pt1 | contig 10904 bp, 9 predicted proteins | sample TergutEmb28metaG_FD_89873 | JGI IMG/M metagenome (GOLD analysis project Ga0123357, IMG submission 89873) | Embiratermes neotenicus P4 segment gut microbial communities from Petit-Saut dam, French Guiana - Emb289 P4 | ecosystem: Host-associated > Arthropoda: Insects > Digestive system > Gut ... | reverse complement strand
TTCTTCTTGATTTTACCACCCGCACAATACTGGGTAAGGAGTAAAGATCCCTAAGCTCCTCATTATGTAATTTTCTCCATTCCCCTGTTACCTCGTCCCTCTTAGGCCCAAATACTCTCCTCAACACCCTCTTCTCAAACACCCTCAGCCTACGTTCCTCCCTCAATGTCGGTGACCAAGTTTCACACCCATACAGGACAACGGGCAGAATTATAGTTCTATATATCTTGATCTTTAAATTTTTGGACAGCAACCTGGATGACAGAAGATTCTGCACTGAATAATAGCACGCATTCCCTAACTTCAGCCTGCTCTTGATTTCTTCCTGAATAGAACTTTGATTTGTTAAAGTTGTTCCCAAATACTTGATATGGTCTTTATTTTAAAAAAAATCACACAATTGATCCCACAAAGTCTGGTGCTTTGCAAACACGGAACTGGTATTATCACATCTGCCACTGTATTTGTATTTATGTACAGTGTACTCGCTTGATGACAGATGCCTGAACTGTGACAGTCGCCACATGTAGTAAGTGGGAATAATTATAATAAAGACATACTGCATTGGCAGATGTTTTAATTGGTCCATAACCATGCACTGAACAATTAGATATGGCAGCTAAAACCAACAAATGGACATAAGTGTATAGAAGTATGTTATAAACACACGTAAACCTCCTACATGTTTTGGCCACTCATGTGGCCATCCTCAGGGAGGTGCGTTACAAAGGATGGAAACATCGAGATACTACAAAAGTTGGTGCACAGATGCACAGACATAAAATATTAAATTTTATAAATACATGGTTTAAAATACTTATTAAAAATTTAAAATAGAGATAACATTTTTTTGTGATTAATTCTAGTGTTTAACCAATGATGTATGCAGGTAGTATGTAGTATGTCACCATGCTGACAGGAGGGAAAAAGTGAATGTAGGATAATACACAGGAAGATGAACATTATATAGTGTAATATGGAGAGAGTTTTTAAGTCTTCCTAATGAATTTCTCACATTCAGTTCCATGACATTAGCAAATTCCATAACAAACCTTAAGAATCAAAGATGAGTATGGACTCTCAAAACTCAATATAAGCCTTGTGTGTCAACATACCAACAGAACAGGCACTACACATCATGAAATCCTTCCTTAATTTTAATAGCACATAGACAACTTGAAAACAGCAGATTTTATTTACACTATGCACCACTGTACATCAGAATTATTTGCAATTTAATGACAAATTTTATAAACCCCCAATGGGAGTTGCTATGGGTTCATCAATATCAGGACTGATTGTACAATTTTTCCTATAATATTACAAAAACCTGATGATCAAACATGTCATTGAGAATAATCACATTATCTTCTGCACTTGGTACATTGAATAACATTTAAATATTCTATGATCAGACCAAAATCACATGCGGCACATACCAGGTCTTTTCATATTAATCTTCAGTTTAAAAGCATAAAACAAACCAAATGTTACTGTTAATTTTTTGGACCTTCTTATTCACCAGAATACACAGCGACTTGGTATAGACATTTACAGAAAAGCCACCTTTACAGATACCACAATTCATTTCACCTCCAACCACCAAGTGGAACAAAACCTAGCAGTGTGCAGATTCCTGAGACAGAGGGTGCTTGTATTGCCCCTTACTGCTCAAAGTAAACACAAAGAATGGAACACCATTCTAGTCTACATATTGCCAAGATCAATGGATTTCCTTGTTCACTAATTTCAAGACTTGGAGTGGAATGGATTCTAATGAATAATGGGGTTGAGCCCTTCACAGTTCTGATGCCTGTAGGCTTTGACAGGGTCTTGGTGCCCCTTAGACGGATGTCCAAGTAATGGGAGCCCTGTTCCTTGAATGAAGTTCTGGACTGGCCTCAGACTTAGACTTCTAACATCCTTAGGGTCAAAGACAAAGGAACCCAGGTAAGTGTGCTGAGGTTTCTTCCTGTACTCAATTTTAAAACTTAATACACAAACATCATGAATATAATCTCTGCCACCTTCACACAATAATGTATCTTCAAACCCTCCCAAAATGAGTTACTTTCACTTATTACAACCCAATGGTATGGAAAGTTACAAATCTTTTCAAGGACACCAATACCTCCTGATGATGAATAGTTAATCTATTTGAAACATGGAGAGGATGATTACTGAAATAAATTAAGAAGAAAAGTGCATCTTGTTTGTCCTTATTGTGCAAATATATGACCACATCTGACATAACATGTCCAACTACCAGCAATCTGAACATGCACTCCACATTCCCCGCAATAAGCATGAATATGGACCCACGATTGTCATTATGTCCTTACTACACCCAGCCTACAAAGGTCAACAAATGACTTTACTTGAAAACCTACATTAAACTTTTCCAAAGACACAATACCATCATTAACGAACAATCTAAGAAGGACACTAACCCTTCTTCCATCTCATTCACAGTATCACAATATACAACTGCTGTGTGCAAGTGATCCACATCCACCTCTCTTCCATCTGCCGTTTCATTTCAGTAGAGTGGTTCGCTGAACCAGCAGCATCAACACACCTTTGCTTTGTGTGTATTTCAGTGACAGCCATTTCATCTCCATATTACACTATATAATGTTCATCTTCCTGTGTATTATCAGTAATGTCCTACATTCACTTCTTTCCTTCCTGTCAGCATGGTGACATTCTACATATTACCTGCATACATCATTGGTTAAACACTAGAATTAATCACAAAAAATTTTATCTGCAGTTTAAATTTTTAATAAGTATTTTAAACCATGTATTTATAAAATTTAATATTTTATGTCTGTGCATCTGCACACCAACTTTTGTAGTATCTCGATGTATCCATCCTTTGTAACGCACCTCCCTAAGGATGGCCACATGAGTGGCCAAAACATGTAGGAGGTACACGTGTGTTTATAACGTACTTTCATACACTTATGTCCATTTGTTGCTTTTAGCTGCCATATCTAATGTAGTGACAGTGTTTATTACATTTACAGTAGCTACAAGGTAAAGTTCACCCTATAAACTGGCTATGAAGGCAAGGGTTGGGGAGGGGAAGTATAAATCTACCCTTTAACCTGGTGCTAAATGGGGATGGGTGGTCAAACCTACACCCCGGCCCCTTTACCCTTGGGAAAGAGCCCCAGTACCCATTGTACAGGAGGCTGGGTGGGTATTTATATACTAGCCAACCTACACTTTCATAACATACATTCCACATCAGAAATCTGTGTATATTCTTAAATTATATTAAATTTGTGTTGAACTTCTAATTAATTCCAAGAAGTGCAGTCCTTCTTGAGAAGCTACTAGTTCCTCAGCTAGTCAAGAACTTCCCTGCATTTTATGGCACCTAAAGGTTCATTACTATGTTCACAACAGCCCACTGCTTGTCCCTATCCTGAGCCACATCTTTTCAGTCCACTTCTCCCCCCACCCCATCATATTTATTAAAGATCAACTTTAATACTATCCTTCCATCTATGCCCAGGTTTTCCCAGTGGTCTCTTTCCCTCATGACTAAACTGTTATCAGTAACAAACTGTATGACTTCTCAGAAGTTATGCATCAAAGACCAAGTCTTGTGTGTGACCTTGAATTAATACTCTATGCCAGAGGATATATTTGGCACACTTTAAATATGTGTCTTTGTCTCTGTCATACAGGCTTCAGTGCTAGTATATAGCCATTTCAAGAGGCAGCCTCAATGGTTTGATTGGCACTGAAGACACTGCTCAGAAATACTGTGGACTACGAAACATTACGCAAGGTTCACATGACATATGGCCAAAATAGCTAAAGTGTTGCAAGCTGGGACAATGAGTTACAGACTTGCCCTAAGACTCCAACAGTTACTAGCAGATCGTCATAAATCGTCAAAAGACGTTACAGGAATTCAAGATACTCTCATCTTAGTGGAACATTTTCCTGTGTACACCGTTGGAATCAGATCAAAAGATTTCTCTTGGGAGACTGAAGACAAGTTGGTCTCACTGGGTGCAGATTTCCATCGTACTAACAGAGGAGGCCTCATCACCTTTCACGGACCTGGTCAGCTTGTTGTGTACCCAATTCTTAACCTCAAAAATTACAAGCCTAGTGTACGATGGTATGTCAGTCGTATTGAACAAACTGTCATAGATGCGTGTGCTCAGCTAGGGATAGAAGCGGAGACATCAGTTCATACAGGTGTGTGGGTGGCCGACCGCAAGATATGCGCTATTGGGATCCATGGAAGTAGGTTCATCACAACACATGGATTAGCCCTTAATTGTAACACAGATATGGAATGGTTTTCACATATTGTACCTTGTGGTATTGAAGGGAAAGAAATGACTTCGTTGTCACAAGAATTACAGAGGAAAATTAGGATTGAAGAAGTGGTACCAATCTTTCTGAATTCTTTCAGTAAATTGTTTGGATGTATTCTTTGTGATTTCCCTAAGAATGATGCTGATCAAATATTTAAAGATGTTAGGAATGATAACAAGACCTGAAAACTACATAGGTTTGAAACTTCAGTAGTGGAAGTTGATACATTCTGAAAATTAATACAGTTTATAATTATTTTTCTAGTGACCATTTATAAAGACTGGGACTACCTGACGCTGAAGAAGAAGCCACTACGATCCTCTGAAATGTTGTGAACTGTTTCTTACAAACTTTTCCCTTAATTCGTTAAAGCCTGATATTTTAAGTACTTCTTTTAAGTTCCAATTGAGTTCCCAAAGCAATAGGAATTGGCAGTCTATTTACAGGCAGTGTCTGTGTTTGAAGACAGTTGTGTGAGGGTAAGTGTGAGTGTTGTGTGAGGGTGAGTGTGACAGTTGTTTGAGGGTGAGTGTGACAGTTGTTTGAGGGTGAGTGTGAGTGTTGTGTGAGGGCGAGGGTGACAGTTGTGTGAGGGCGAGTGTGACAGTTGTGTGAGTGTTGTGTGAGGGTGAGTGTGAGTGTTGTGTGAGGGTGAGTGTGTGTGTTGTGTGAGGGTCAGTGTGACAGTCATGACATGTAGTAAGTGGGAATAATGATGATAATAAAGATATATTGTGCTGATGTAAAGTTTCTACATTTACATACCTGACATAATAATGTTAATGTCCCCGGGTCACCCACACAGTCAAAATGATACATCACAGTTCGCACATGGATTAACAGCAAAACCTGTCTTACTGAACTCAAACCACGTTTTGGTGTTTTTAAAACCATCAAGAGGGATAACCAGTTGATATAATGCAGTGAATAAGTTCAGCTATGAGCAAACTTAGAGCAAAATAATGAGATCAATTGATATGCTGTTATAACATAGGAAATTGAGGAAATTTTACAAATATGAAACTGAAGGCACACTCAGTTGCTTATCCCTGAACACACATCATTCAGAATGTGATACACAAGGGACACTGTGAACAGTGGATTGTACTGAGACTGTCATTCACAGTTTTTAAGTTTACAGCCAGACAACAAGGTGCATTACAAATCATGACACTTACCTTTAGAACTAGAAGGTATTTATGCTGAAATAGGTCTGTAGCTAGGACTCCCAAGATGTATGAAGCATTATGGAGTGAGTTACTTGGATCTGTCACTAGTTTAATGGCATGCTCCACCGAACTGCGAAGCTCCTGGTAGTGTTTGCTGTTTACGAGCGACTCCAAGCTGTTCAGTGCTTTCACAGCCTCGGTGCTTGGGAAAAGCTGACTGGCACCATCAGGGGAACTACCCCTAGACACAACAAACAGTAATCACTGATCAGTAATCAACACTACAAGTCTCTGAATTATGTACCTTCCTGTGCTTGAGAAAGCCCACCTTGATTTGTAAGTGATCCAGTTGAATATTAGCCAGGTGGCAGCTCTCATTATGAACCACATCCTCTGAGAGGTCCCCATCAACACAGTAACACATCCCAATGACTTAAAATCTTCAGCAACTGTGCTGTTAGAACACCAAAACCTGCACTTATATTATAACCTCTTAAGGCCCTATGACAACTTAAGTTGTTAATGTACAGATGAGAGGCTTAGTGTCTGCTGGAGTTGTAAACAATGTGCACAAGCAGTATGGTCTTGGAACTTAACTCTGGACCACTGTGGTGCACTGGCACTTTAAATTTCCCAGAGTAGAAATTATTTCTCACATGTAATTTTGTTGTATTGACCCATCCTTATGCTCACTAACCTGTCAGTTGTGACTGATGCTAAGAGCAACTGCCCAGGAGCATTGGGTGTTGTTCTGACTTTTGGTGGGTCCCCTTCAGGCAGCTGTGCCAGTATAAACACAGCCAGAGCACGACTCAATAAACGACACCTATATCACCATGGAAAGCCACATTAATCACAGAAGTTAATAAGCAGCGTGCCCTAAGCAGAAAAGTCTCTAACACGTATTTTAATATCAGGCTGAAGCTTCCTTTCTTGCCAATTTCATACCCCCTGTGCAGGTGAAAAAAAATGTTGTCAGTATAAATAAATGCAGCACAGACTTACAGTCCAACACAACTATTCATTTACTGCAACACAGCTACACATTTCAGTCCACCTACAGGGCCATTATCAGGCTGTCAAAAACTCCTCAAAGAAGGTAAATAAACATACAAAGTATACACTTTCTTTGTTTTTCTGAGATCTCATAAATTACAAAAACTTGGCTAATATTCCATTCTGAGTCTATTAGTAGCTGTCAGTTATGATACAACCACCCATTTTAAAAGCTGTATGTGTAAAATTTTACATTTAGTATTTTGATGTTTATCTTAATTGAAAACTATGTTCAAATTTTCCACTGTTGAGGTCTACTTTCTTTTTCTTTAACCTCTAGTTTTTGTTGTAATGACGTGGGTCCAACGTTGAGCTGCTGATCACAAGTGGGTGCAGCAGCCCAAGACAAATGACTGATTGACACTTGAAGATGAAGGCAATACGATCTTTAAAAACATCAGGAACCACTTACCCAGTGACACCATGTCACATTCCAGCAGACCTGAATCCTCAGCAACACCACTGTGAGACATCATATCTTGCACTGCAGAAAGGCTGTTGGACATTCCAACCAACTGGTTTTATTAGTCACAGGGTGTGGGAAGGACAGAATTCACAATACAAGATGTCAAGCTCTCACAAGAGTGCTGTTGAAGATGCAAGTCTTCTGGGACACAAGCTGTGTTATTGAATGAGTAGTTATTGGTGAACTGGCAGATGCTGCTGTCTTGGTATTCATCATGAAGTTGTCCAAGTAGAACAGTGGCATTTCCCAAGACACATATATCTTCAAAGCATATAATAAGTGACAAACCAATATATACATTAACCTTTACTAACAACCTCCACCAACATTTGTAAAAATTTATAGCAGCAAAAATAATTTACAAATTTATTTTTCTAACCTGACAGACAGAGGAGAATGCTTGCGGAGACCAATCGCTCCAAGGATTCCCCATCCTGCTGTTTTGTCCTCTGCTAACTGCATCAGGGACTGGACCAATTTTTGTAAACATCTTACTGCTATACCACAATCACCAGAATAATCACACTGTCGCAGTGAAAGAGAAAGAACTTTTCCCCATAGCAATGGCAGTTTGGGCTCCATGTTTTCTCTGTAATCAAGAATAAAAATAGAAAGAACAATCAACTTCAATTCAAACACAGTTTCCCTCAGAAACAGGTGAATTTTACACATTTTTGTCAATGATATTCATACCGTGCATTTTCTCACATTCCTTATTTTTAAAACCAACAAAATGCACTACTAAAAACACAACAAAACAGATCACAAAACATACTTCATATCAGGTGCCAACTCCTACATGTTTCGGCAGCAAGGTGCCACCATCAGGGAGTTCATCAACAACAAAGTTTTGTAGGTCCAACACACAATTCAGGTGCTATTTGCCCTCACTTCCAACACAAAAGTTAAAAGCCTTGAAATGTTCAAACCCCAGACTGAACATCAACAGGCTATGTCCACACTGCTGCAGCTGTTCATACTTCTGGGCTGTGCCCACGAACATCTGTATCAATATATGATCCAAAGGGATCCTGTCCAGTTGCAGCATACGATGTATCCCGTGTCAGGGTACATGTACTGTGTTTTGTGATCTGTTATACTGTATTTTAATTAGTGCATTCTGTTGGTTTTAATGTTACACATGTTTATGCGAAGCTGTGGAGTTCAAATTCAGTATTATTCTGCTGTCACGTGTGCCCCAATTCTCAATATATGCATATTTTAAATTTACACACACACACAAAGTCATGACCAGCAACAGGGTATGAGCCAATGCAGGCCTGTTCCATCTCCATCGGTGTTTGTCTCTCCATCTTGTTTCTTGTTTGACCTACATTTCTTCTGACAGTATGAATGTACTTTTACACTAATTCATGTACAGTATATTTTAAGTCTTTAACAGAAGTTGAAAGATGAGAAGAGCAAAACTAAACTGAAGGGAAGCAGATGACAAATGTCAGCTATCTGCACTACAATTCCACCAATCTAACTTGTTTCTTGATATTAACACGCACCTCCCAACTTACTCAACACTTGCAATCCAAAAGGACGCTGCAAAACTTGAAACATTTTAAGATTTCAGTCTCCTGGTATGTGATGCTGTGTTTGGCAAGTAATCCCTGATGTTTCAAAGGACCACAGAGCCTTCAATTTGAGGGCTGAGGTCTTATACTGCTTGGACTCTGAAGAAGAAGGTCCTACTGATCCCTTCCAACGTCATGAACTGCTCAACCAACCACACAGCACCACATCCCACAAAAATGGAATCTGCAGCAACACCGACGTGAAAACATCAAATCTTGCATTCAAAATTCTCCCTTCTCCACAATATCTAGACTGGCCCTGGCATCCCACCAGTCAAGGTCTCTTTCCCACGAGGTAACCTCACTGGAGTGTGAAGCTGACCGGTCCTGTCCATGTGGTGCCCCATGCATCTTCTTGTCCTGTCATTCAATTAATAAAGGGACACTTTACCTCCATTAAGTACCTTACCTGTGACCAATACAGGCAGTCCTCATTTCAAGTTGCCGCAAACAGCGCTGCTTTGCTTTTAGATTGGTAAACTATAGTGGCAAAAGAGTCAATGAATGTTGCCCTGTCTAAGATAAAAAGTGTGTTGTCAGACATACGATGGGAGCTTCAATGGCCAGACACACAGGTGGTTTAAATAATTCTTAGGGGAAAAAGGTCTGTTCATGTTGTTACTTTCAGGATTGTGACCCCAATGTTAAGGACTTTCCATTTTTGGCTGTCAGCAAAATGTCAATTGCAGCAACTTACGTTGGCTTTATGACCGTTAGCCAATCCACCAGACTGCACAGGACAGTGGCCTCCTCTCGTATGTCCCTGCAGCTGGGCAGTCGTTTAAGCAGTAAGGCATACAGACTCAGCAGGTGACCATTGCTCAACAGACACTCCTCCAGTGGAGGCTGCCTGGGCACACATGGTTGCAAAATTGCTACTGCCATTTGCCATTCTGGGATTGGTCCTGAAGACACTAGAAAGTAAGCAGTGTTCAACAGTTACAGGATAAGTTGTTAGGAAGATTCAAAGTGCTTATTCTCTTTCAACAGTCACAGAATATAAATCTGAAATAAACTCTGAACCCATTCAGGACAAGCACCAGAAGACACTCACATTCCTGCCAGCCAAGGTCAGTAAACATCAACTGCACACCTAGTGACACACATGTACATCACTTCGCCACATGTAAACCTCCAAATGTGTGATTTTCAAAGTTGCAGGCCCTGCACCACACTGATAACCTTACATATCTTTGCCTGGCCTCTGAAGCAGAACAAAACAATAGACACGTACAGGAACTCGAGGTTTACATGTGGAAAGAGTAATGTACATGCATGTCACTCAGTACAGGAGTATGAAACAAAAAAAAAGTGAATAGCAGCTGGCAGACCAGGTGCAAAAGGAACTGTACCAGTACGGTGCCCAGTTCTCCACCACAACCCTGCACAAGAAGATAAAGAGGCACTCAGTAGTCTGTTAATTCCTTGCACTTTATGGAACCCAGAGGCACCTCATCAAGTTCACCACAGCCTGCCTCTAGTTCTCCTTCTGACCCTGATGAAGGCACCTTATCCCTTTACAATCCATTTTAAGATAAGCCCTCCCAGTTACAGCTCTGTTTTCCATGTATTTCATCCCTTCAGTTTTCCTTACCAAATTAACGTACGTATTTTTTGGTCCAAGAGAGAGAAAGTAACAGGAAGTTGCAGAAAATTGCATAGTGAAAACCTTCATGATTTATACTGCTCACCAAATAAGGGTAATTGAACGGAACGGGATGAGATGGATGGGGTATGTTGCATGTATGGGACACATGAGAAATGTGTAGAGGATTTCTGCATAAGAACCTGAAGGAGAGAGACCACTTGGATGATGCAGGCATAAATGGGAGGATCATAAAGGAGTAAGATGGGACGGTGTGGACTGGATCAGTCTGGCTCAAGACAGGAACTGGGCAGTTCTTGTGAACACAAGAACAAACCTTCATATTCCATAAAATATGGGAAACTTCTTGATTTGCTGAGGAACTTTTGGTGTTTCAAGAAGGACTCTGCTCCAAGCAGTCAGTAAGTTTTATTTCTGCAGACTGCGCCACATGCCCCTCACATCATATCCTTCTTTATTGTGTCACCTAAACAATATCTGGTGCTGAGTGTGAATTGTGGAACTGCTGCCTTCCTCTTACAGGCTATCATCATCAGCACCCTATTCTGGAACACCCTCAACTTACATTTGTCTTTCAATGTCACAGACCAAGTTGCAGGACCACCCCCCCCTCCCCCCCCCCCCCCCACCCACACACACCACCCACCACCCCATCCCTCTTTACTCTCCTCTTTCCTCCA